>OLNE01000856.1_pt1 | contig 25580 bp, 20 predicted proteins | sample 1672431 | NCBI WGS metagenome assembly OLNE01 (sample SAMEA3136685, study PRJEB25190) | human gut metagenome | reverse complement strand
CGCCCGTCTCGGCCCTGGCCACCGCCACGCCTGCCGCCGCGCCTGCCGCCGCGGCTGCGCTGCCTGCGCTCGCCCTCGGTCTCGAGCTCGAGCTCGGCGACCTCGCGGCGCGTGAGCTTGGCGCTGCCCGGGCGCTGCGACTTCGCGGCCTTGGAGGGCCTGTCCTTCTTTGCGCCGCCGGTCTTGGCGGGCTTGTCGTGCTCGGCGAGCTTCTCGCTCTTCTCGGCGCGGGGCTTGGCGAGGGCGCGCTTGCGGGCGGCCGCGCTGGCGGCCTTGCGGGCCTCCTCGCGCTTCTTGCGGGCCTTCTTGCCCAGCGGGCGCCAGTCCTCGGGGTCGCGGTCCGGGTTGAGCTCCACGGGCTTGTCGCCCAGCTCAAGTTCGTAGGAGGGCTCGAAGGGCGGCACGACCTTGCCCATGAGCTTCTCGGCGGCGTAGAGCTCGTCTGCGTCGTTCTCGGTCACGAAGGTGAGCGCCCAGCCAGCCTCGCCCGCGCGGCCCGTGCGCCCGATGCGGTGGATATAGTCCTCGGCGTCCACGGGCACGTCGAAGTTCACGACGTAGCGCACGTCGGAGACGTCGATGCCGCGGGCGAGGACGTCGGTGGCAACGAGGACGTCACAGCTGCCGTCGCGGAAGGCGCGCAGGGCGCGCTCGCGCTGGTTCTGGCTGCGGTCGCCGTGGATGGGGGCGCAGGAGATGTTGGCGCGGCGCAGGCGGCGGCAGCAGGCGTCCGCGCGGTGCTTCGTGCGGCAGAAGACGATGACGCGCTTGGGGCCCTCCTGCTTGAGCACCTCGGGGAGCAGCGCGTTCTTGGCCTCGAGCGAGACGGGCAGCGCAAACTGGTCGATGGTTTCGGCAACCGAGCCCTTGTGCGCGATCTCCACGACGGCCGGATCGCTCACGAGGTCGCGGATGCCGCCGATGGCGTCCTCGTCGAGCGTGGCCGAGAACAGCAGCGTCTGGCGCGAGGAGGGCGTCTGGCCCACGATCTTGCGCATGGCGGGCAGAAAGCCCATGTCGAGCATGCGGTCTGCCTCGTCGAGCACGAGCACCTCGACGTCATCGAGGTGGGCCTCGCCCTGCTCGATGAGGTCAACGAGGCGGCCGGGCGTGGCAACGAGGATGTCAAGGCCACGGCGAAGGGCGGCCTTCTGCGGCTCGTAGCCCACTCCGCCCACGACGGTGTAGCTGCGGTGATGCGTGCGGCCCTCGATGGTGGCGCAGACGTCGGCAATCTGCTGGGCAAGCTCGCGCGTGGGCGTCACGATGAGCATCTTGGGGCCGCGGTGGCGCTCGGCGTGCCCGAGGCGGCTCATCGTGGGAAGCAGGAAGGCGGCCGTCTTGCCCGTGCCGGTCTGGGCGGCGGCGAGCAGGTCACGGCCCTCGAGGACGTAGGGGATGGCCTGGGCCTGGACGGGCGTGGGCTGCTCGTAGCCGAGCGTCTCGACGGCCTTGAGGACGGCCTCGGAAAGACCGAGGTCGGAGAAGGCGACGGCCGTGCCGTCACCGGGGTTGGTGCTCTGGGTCATGTAAGGTGTTCCTATCTTTGGGCTTGTGCCCATGCTGCGGAAGGGCTGCGCTCACGGCTGCAGACCTACCGATGGTCGATTCGTTGCTACCACTGTAGCCGAAGTGTGCATAAGCCGCCGTCCGGACGCGGTACGCTGTGTGCAAACTGTGGGTGATAGCTGGGACGTTTTTCCGTGAGGAGCGCGCGATGGGGGAGCCGACAAACGACGAGTGGTGGCGACACGACGAGCCCGCCGTGAACGACCGGCAGGCCCGTGAGCGTCGCGCCGCCGAGAGGCGCCGACCCGAGGAAGACCCGTACTCCGGCGCCGCGAGCCATCCCCGCGCGCCGCGAGACGGTCGCGCCGTGCGTCCCGAGACGGGCCGCAGCGAGGCCGCCGAGCTGCCCCACGCGCGCCGCCGCTCCAGGGGCCGGCGCTCGGGCTCCTCGGCCGTGGGGCACAGGGGAGGCCCGGCGCAGCGCTACGGATACAGCGCGCCCGAGCGCGGCGGCCATGGCTCCACTATCCCCGATGACCGCCTGCCGCGTCGCCGTCCCCGGCAGCAGCGTCCGCTCGGCTGGTCCCAGCAGAACGTGCCCCAGCTGCGCGAGACGTCGGCGAGCAACGGCGGCTGGAAGTTCCGGTCTCTCTCGCCCACGCATGGGCGCGGCATCCCTCCCGTGGTGTTCCTTGCGGCGGGGGTCGTGCTTGCGGCCGCGCTGCTTGTCTTCGTGGTTCGCGGCGTGTCCGGATGCGTTGCCTCCCACGCGGCCCCCGCTGCCGGGGAGCCCGCGACGAGCGAGGCGGCGGCTACGACCGAGGCCGTGGCGACAACCCAGGCCGCCGCAACCGATGACGCGAGCCTGCCGGCCCACACGGTCCTTGACGAGGGACGCGGGACGGCAAGCGGCGATGGCCGCATGAGCTTCTCGGCGGTGGGTGACAACCTCATGAACGAGAACCTCCTCGAGCTCGCTGATGGCTGGGGTGGCTCTGCTGGTGACGGTGCCTATGACTTCTCGCCCTTCTACAGCGAGGTGGCGCCCGTCATCCAGGGGTCCTATGACGTCTCGCTCATCAACCAGGAGACGACGCTCGGCGGCAACGACGAGTTCGACTACGTGGGATATCCCAGCTACAACACGCCCGACTCGCTTGCGGACGCCGTGGCCTCGGCCGGCTGGCGCATCGTGAACACGAACACGAACCACACCTACGACACCTGGACGAAGTCCATCGAGCACTCCCAGGGCGTGTGGGCCGCAAAGACGGGCCTCGTCACGATTGGCTCGTACGACTCGGACGCCGATCGCCAGACGGTGCGGCTCGTGGAGTGCAACGGCATCAGGCTCGCGGCGCTCTCGTACTGCTACGGCCAGAACGGCTACGAGCAGGACGACCTGCCCAACGACTACTTTGCCGTGCCCTATGACGAGGCCAAGATGCGCGAGGACGTGGCGCGCGCCCGCGAGGTGGCCGACGTCGTGCTCGTCTACATGCACTGGGGCGACGAGTACACGAACGAGCCGAGCGACGAGCAGAAGGCGATCGCGAAGGTGTGCGCCGACATCGGCGTGGACGTGGTGGTGGGCAGCCACGCGCACGTGATCCAGCCGGTGGAGTGGGTGGAGCGCGAGGGCGGCGGCAAGATGCTATGCGCGTATGGCCTGGGCGATTTTGTGTCCGGCTACCGCAACAGCCCCAACTGCATCCTGAGCGGCATGCTGAGCTGCGACTTCGTGCGCGTGGGCGATGACGCTGCCGGCGGTGACAACGTGGGGCCGGGCGGCATCGCCGTGGAGAATGTCACGTGGCACCCGCTCGTGGAGCACATGGTGGGCGACACCGACGTCGTGCGCTTCGTGAAGGGCTATTCGGCCGCCGATGCCGAGGCAAACGAGCTGCTCTCGACCGTGGGCGATCCCACGACCTGGCCGCTCGAGAAGACCCGCGAGGTCATCGGCGACGTCGTGACAATTGACGCCTAGATCTCCCGGTGACATTTGGGGGGCGGGGTCAAGCTGTCACCGTTTTCGGCAAACTCCGCCCCGACGGAGTCGGGAGGCTCATTTGACCACGCCATGCACGTGGTTGTAGACAAAACGCCCGCCTCGCGTGGGCGAGACGGGCGTCCGGGGCGCTCTGTGGCGGGGTCTAGGCGTCGCGCTTCTGGCACATGAGCAGGTGATCGGCGACCATGACGGTCTCGCCCTTCTGGTTGAGCACCTCGAGGTGCTCGGTCACGATGCCCATGTTGGCGCGCTTCCTGTGGTCCTTCTTGTCGGAGATGGTCACGACGGTGTGGATCGTGTCGCCGATGAAGACGGGCTTGATGAAGCGCAGGTGGTCGTAGCCGTACGAGAACGCAACCGGGTTGATGAACGACGCCGTGAGGCCAACGCCCACGCTGAACGTGAGCGTGCCGTGTGCGATGCGCTGGCCAAACTCGGTGTTCTTGCAGAACTCGGCGTCGATGTGGTGGGGGAAGAAGTCACCAGTCTGGCCGGCGTGGATCACGATGTCGGCCTCGGTGATGGTCTTGGCGCCCGTCGTGCGGCTGTCGCCGAGCTGGTAGTCCTCGAAGTAGCAGGCCTTCTCGTCCATGGTGTTTCCTTTCGTCCTGGGCGCCGCGGCACCCGGCTTCCTAATCGTGCGTCGTCGCTAGGCGACGTACTTGTCGTTGTCCTGTCCTACGGTTGGCGCGGCTGGACCGCCCCGGGGACGCTTTCCGTCGATGATGATGGGGCAGCAGGTGGTCTCGAGCGTCGTACCGTTGGGACGGCTGACCCGCTGTGTCATGCCGAGGTCTGCGAAGGCCTCCGTCGACATGAGCTTGTCCCAGGTGTAAACGTCGGCGCACCACACGTCTGCCGGCTCGAGGATGGAGAGCCAGTGGCCCGTGGTCTGGGTGGCGAGGTGATCGGCCACGATGGCCTTGATCTCGTCGCGCTTCGTGTGCCACGTCTCGGCGTCGTCGTAGGCGAGAAGTGCGTCGCAGCCGATAAGCTCCCCGAGTTTCGGCACGGGGATCATCGCGAGCGCCAGGTAGCCGTCTGCCGTGCCGTAGATTCCGTACGGCGCGTCGATGAAGGCGTTGGCGTTGTTGATCGCGCTGCGCTGCGGGGCCTTGTGACCGTCGTTGAGGTAGGTCGTGAACACCTCGAACTGCGCGTCGAGAAGCGAGCGCATGAGGTCAACCTCCACGTGGGCGCCCTCACCCGTGCGCTTGGCCCTGAGCACCCCCGCAAGGATGCCCTGGGCGAGATGCTGGCCTGCGAACAGGTCACCAATGGAAAGCCCCATGGGCGTGGGCGGTTGGTCGGCGTTGCCGTTGAGGTAGCAGATGCCGGAGAGCGCCTGTGCGAGAAGGTCCTGACCAGGCCTCTTGACCCAGGGGCCCTTCGTGCCATAGCCCGTGATTTGCCCGTAGACGACTGCGGGATTGAGCTTGCGGGCGGCCTCGTAGTCCACGCCCAAGCGCTCCGCGACGCCCGGCCTGTAATTCGTGACCATCACGTCTGCCTCGCGAACGAGGCGCTCGAGCGTCGGGCGACTTGCGGGGTCCTTGAGATCGAGCGCCACGCTCTGCTTGTTGCGGTTGATGGCGTGGAATAGCGAGCTGTCGCCATCGATGACGCAATTGGAGATGTAGAGCGTGCGACAGATGTCACCCGTGCCCGGGCGCTCGACCTTGATGACGCGCGCGCCAAGGTCGGCAAGTCTGAGCGTCGCGGACGGCGCGGAGAGGAACTGGCTCAGGTCGAGCACGGTGATTCCCTCGAGTGGCCTCATGGCTACTCACCCTCTTCCTGGTCCAGGTGGAACTCTTCGATGATTCGCCGCGTGTCCTCTCCAAGGCGCGGGGCGCTCTTCGAGGGGCCAAAGTCCTCGCCGGCAAACGTGATGGGGCAGCGCGTGGTGAAGACGTGCTCCCCCTCGACGCGGCTGACGTCCTGGATGAAGTCGAGGGCCTTGAACGCGTCGGAGGCCATGAGCTTCTCCCAGGTGTAGACATCCGAGCACCAATAGTCGTGTGCCTGGAGTGCCTCGAGCCAGTGGGCGGTCGTCTCGTGGACGAGCGTGCGCTGGATGGCACGCTTGATCTCGTCGCGGCGCGTGAACCACTCCTGCTGGGCCGTGTAGGCCTCAACCTCTGCCGACCCGATGATCTTGCCCAGCTCGGGGACGGATCCCATGGCGAGCGCGATGTAGCCATCGGACGTCTCGTAAATGCCGTAGGGGGCGGCCAGGTAGGCATGTGCGTTGTTGAACTCGCTGCGCCGGGGTGCCTTGTGCCCGTCGTTCAGGTAAGTCGTGATGACCTCGAACTGCAGGTCGAGAACGGATGCGAGCAGGCTTACCTCGACATGGCCGCCCTCGCCGGTGGACTCGCGCCGAATGAGGCATGAGAGAATGCCCTCCGCGGCATGGACGCCGGTGTAGGAGTCTGCGAGCGACAGCGCAAACGGCATGGGGGGCTGGTCGGCGTTGCCGTTGAGCCAGGCGAGCCCGGAGAGAGACTGCACGAGAAGGTCCTGCCCCGGCTTTCTGGCCCAGGGGCTCGTGGCGCCATATCCCGAGATGCTCGCATAGACGAGGCGCGGGTTGAGCTCGTGCGCTTCCTCGTAGCTCAGGCCCATCTTGGCCATGACGCCCGGACGGAAGCTCTCGATGAGCACGTCTGCCTGGGCGATGAGGCGCTTGGCCATCGCGAGGCCCTCGGGACTCTTCGTGTTGAGCTCGATGCTCTCCTTGTTACGGTTGATCGTGTGAAAGTTCAGGCCGTCGCCGTCTGCGATGCAGCCCTCGAGCACAAGGTGGCGCGAGCCGTCTCCCGTGCCGGGCCGCTCGATCTTGATGACGCGGGCGCCAAGGTCGGCAAGGCGCAGGGCTGCGGAGGGCCCTGCGAGGTACTGGCAGAAATCGAGGATGAGAATTCCCTCAAGTGGCTTCATCTGGATCACCTAGGCCTTCGCGTGCGAGGTCACGAAGATCTCGTCGAGCTTGTCGAGCGCCTGCGTGGCTGTGAGCTTGCCCTGAACGAACTCGTGCAGCACGGGGCCGGCGTTGTCCTGGAAGTAGAGGTAGCCGCTATAGCGCGGGCGCAGGTAGGCGGCGTCGAGCGAATCGAGTGTGTCCCTGAAGAAATCAAGCGTCGTGCGGTTGCACTCATCGTCGAGCCAGGCGGCGCGGTGCCCCGGCTGGCCACCGTTGTCCGTGTAGAGCGTCGACTGCACCTCGGGGGAGAGCGCGTAGCGCACGAAGTCGATGGCCTCTTCCACGTGCTTCGTCCCCGATGAGACGGCGAGGCCCGTTCCGCCGAGGACGCCTTGCAGGATGCCGCCATGGTAGAGGGGAACGTTCGTCGCCTTCAGGCGATGGGCCGCATAGCCTCGACGTGAGTAGTTGACGTAGCCATAGACCCAGGGGCAGTAGGCGGCGGTGTCGCTTTTGGCGAGCTCCTCGTGCACGTCAATCGTGTTGAGCGAGAAGACCTTGGCCGGGCAGAGGCTGGCGAGCTCGCGCATGTCCTCGAGCACGGCCAGGCCATGCTCGCGGTCCACGACGTGCCCCTCGTTGGCCGGGTCGAACAGGCCGGCGTCTGCGGTGGCGCACATGCCGTAGAAGTCCATGAGCAGGTAGGTGGGCGTGGCGGCGTAGATGACCTTGCCTTGCTTGGCGAGCTCGAGGACCTCATCGAACGTCTTGGGCAGATTCTCGGTGCCGATCTTGTCCGGGCGCGAGAGGGCGACGGGCGAGGCCGCATCGATGGGAAGCGCGCTCTGGAAGCCGTCGAAGTTATAGCTCTCGAACGACTTTCCCACTGAGTTCTCGCGCTGATTTGCGAGGAACTCGGCCGGCAGGTACTCGTTGAGCGGAAGCAGTACGTTGTGCTTGGCCGCAAAGCCCGCCCAGGGGTGGTCGATGACGAGGAAGTCATAGGTGCCGGCGAGCTCCTGGATGGGCTTGCTCTCAAATTCGGAGAGTGAGCGCTTCTCCCAGACGACGTCCGTCTCGGGGTGCAGCTCTGCGTAGCGCTGCGTGACCCCGACGATCGAGGTGAAGCCTCGGCTGTGGTTCCAGGTGATGCCTCTCAGCGTGGTAGCCATATACATGCTCCTTATGGCGGTTCGTCTCTCGGGCGGCCCATGTGCGCATGGGCCGTGCTTGAGTGCCTGTTGGGTGGCTTAAAGTCTAATTGGTAGTACCACGCATGTCTAGTTCGGCATTGTAAACACTGGATTGGTAGTACCAAATATCGCGTTCATCCCTAGATATCGACCGTTCAGCCGTCTATTCAGCCTGAAATACAACGTTTTTGTTGCCAAGCCTAACTTTCGTGGCAATGATTGGTGCTACCAGAAGCGAACACGGCATCCGCGGGCCACGTCACTTCAGTGATTCCGCACCATCACATCAGACACAAGACAAAGACAAGGAGCCAAGAGATGGCAGCAGCATTTGGAGTGCTCTTGCTCGCGACCCTGTTCCAGGGCAGCTTTGGCATTTGCTTCAAAAAGTACCAGCCGTTCTCCTGGGAGGCCTTCTGGGCACTCTTCTCGATCATCGGCGTCCTTCTCATGCCCCACATCTGGGCGTTCATCGGCATCGGTGGGGACTACTTCTCCTACCTTGCCCAGACCCCGGCGCCCATGCTCATCGGCGGCGCGCTGGCTGGCTTCTTCTGGGGCATCAGCTCCATCTGGTACAGCCGAGCCATTGACTACATCGGCGTCTCTCTCGTGACCGGCATCAACCTTGGCCTGTCGAACCTTCTCGGCAGCCTCGTTCCCATGGCCATCCTGGGCACCTGGCCTTCCCCGAGCGTTCTCGCCCTCATCCTCGTGGGCCAGGCCGTGCTTCTCGTGGGTGTCGTCATCCTGTCCAAGGCTGGCTTCATGAAGCGCGCCGAGCAGGGCGAGGAGGAGCAGTCCGGTGAGGGCGGCGGCAAGAAGTCGCTGTTCATGGTTGGCTTCATCATGGCGCTCGCCTCTGGTGCCGGCTCCGCTGCCATCAACATCGGCGCCACGGCCTCCGGCACGCCCGTCAACATCGCGGTTGCCGCCGGCGTCGATCCCATGTACGCCTCGCTTCTCCAGTGGACTGTCGTGTTCGCGGGCGGCTTCGTGGCCAACTTCTTCTATGCGCTCTACAAGCTTATCAAGAACCACACGTTCTCCGACTACACCAAGCCCGGCTGCGCCAAGGCCTATGGAAAGGTCCTGCTGACCTCCTTCGTGTGGTTCGCGGCGCTCGGCGTCTACGGCTTTGCCACCTCCATGCTCGGTGACCTTGGCCCGGCGGTTGGCTGGGTCATGTTCAACGGCCTCGCCCTCATCGTCGCCAACGCCTGGGGCTTCAAGGACGGCGAGTGGAAGGGCTTCGTCAAGCCGCGCAATGTCGCCCTCGTCGGCAACCTCGTGATCATCATCGCGCTGGTCATCCTCGGCGTCACGAACGTGATGTAGCCCGTTCCCCGTGCGGGTCGCACCTCTCGGCCCGCACGGGCGCCGCCTGGCGGCGTTAAGGTCATACCTTTCTTCTCGCACAACGCACGTCATGCAGCAAGTTCCTACCGGATACCGGGGCGACGCCTCGCCCATAACTCAAAGGAGCAACACCATGGCAGTCGACAACGTCTCTTCTATCGATGAGCTCACCTATTGTCCCGAGATGCCCGAGAAGCCGCGCAACATCGTGAGCATTGGTACGGGCGGCATCGTCCAGGGCTCCCACTACCCGGCCTACAAGCTCGCGGGCTTCCCCGTGAAGGCCTGCTACGACCTCAACCATGACACGGCCGTCAAGGTTGCCGAGGAGTGGGGCGTCCCGCACGTGGCCGAGACGGTTGCCGAGCTCGTTGAGTACGGCAAGCAGTACGACGCCGTGTTCGACATCGCCGTTCCCGCCAACGCCATTCCCGAGATCCTCGTCCAGCTGCCGGACAACGCCGGTGTGCTCATCCAGAAGCCCATGGGCGAGAGCATCGAGCAGGCCCGCAAGATCCTCTCGATCTGCCACGAGAAGAACCTCACGGCGGGCATTAACTTTCAGCTGCGCCAGGCCCCGTACATGATTGCCGTCCGCGACCTCATCAAGCGTGGCGTTATCGGCGAGGTCGTCGATATCGACCACCGCCTCGTGGGCGAGCAGCCCTGGAACCTGTGGCCCTTCCTGTTCCCGAAGGACCGCGTGGAGATCAACTACCACTCCATCCACTACATCGATAACATCCGCAGCCTCGTCGGCGATCCCAAGGCCGTCTACTGCAAGACGATGCAGCACCCCAAGATGCGCGAGCTCGCCCAGACCCGTACCTCGATCATCATGGACTACGGCGATGACCTGCGCGTGAACCTGCACATCAACTTCAATCACAACTACGCCAAGAAGTACCAGGAGTCCATCCTCAAGATTGAGGGCCTCAAGGGCGCCATTCGCGTCAAGCTTGGCCTCATGTACGACTATCCCGAGGGCGAGCCCGACCGCGTCGAGTACATCACGTTCGACGAGGGCGAGTGGAAGGAGCTTCCGGTCCGCGGCAGCTGGTTCAACGAGGCATTCATCGGCACCATGGGCGGTCTGATGAAGAAGATCGACGACCCGAACTACGAGTACATGAACTCCGTCGAGGATGCCTTCCACACCATGTGCGTCGTCGAGGCCTGCTACAAGAGCAGCGCCGAGGGCGGCACCCCCGTTGACTACTCCGAGAAGTAGTCGCCAAAGCAGTCCCACCCTCGGGATGGGGCGGCGCGACTTTGGGGGCCGCGCCGCCCATGCAAGCCCGAGTCCCATCTACCCGCAAGCAAGCGCCAGCGAAGGAGCCCCATCGTCATGATGAACATCATCGACACCCACGTGCACGTCTGGGATTTGGACAACTACCGCCTGCCGTGGCTTGACGGCGAGGGCCCCACGCTCAAGCGCACCTGGTCGGTTTCCGACTACGCTGCCTGCCAGGACGAGTCGCACGGCTACCACGTCGAACAGGCCGTCTACATCGAGGTCGACATGGCCCACGACGAGCGCGAGCGGGAGAACGAGCTCGCCTGCAAGATGGTCTCCGACCCGTCGTGCATCTATGGCGCCGCCTGCATCTCGGGAAACCTTGATGAGCTCGGCTTTGACGAGTACATCGAGAGGTGGGTCGCTCACCCCCAGGTCCGCGGCCTGCGCCAGGTGCTCCATGTGCCCTCCGCGGCGCCCGGCACCTGCCTGAAGCCCGAATTCCTCGCCAACGTCCGCAAGCTTGGCGAGCTGGGCCTCGTGTTCGAGGGATGCGTTCGTTGCCCGGAGCTTGGCGACCTCGTCACCGTGGCCAAGGAGTGCCCTGACACCACGATCGTGCTCAACCACATGGGCATCGTTGACGCCGACATCATGGGCGCCGAGAGCCCTACGGCAGACGAGCGTGCCTACCAGGATGCGTGGAAGCGCAACATGGCGCAGGTCGGGAAGCTGCCCAACGTCGTGTGTAAGGTCTCGGGCCTCAACCCCATGAAGCCATGGAGCACGGAGAGTTTGTCTCGCGCCGTCGATGTTGCACTTGACGCCTTCGATGCCGACAAGGTCATGTTCGCGAGCAACTTCCCGGTGCTGCATGTGGCCATGTCGCTCGACGAGTGGATCTGCCAGATGCTCAAGATGACCGAGTCCCTCGACGCTCCCGACCGCGAGGCCCTGTTTGCGGAGAACGCGCGTCGGGTCTACGGGCTCAAGTAGAGAAGAAGCCAGATTGTGCCACGGCCGAGGTCGTGGACGCAGAAGAAGGAGAGTCACTATGTCCAAGGTCATGCGTTTTGGTTCCGTCTCCCGCACCGACGGCGAGGAGGGCTACAAGAAGTACGCCACCTACCACGCGAACCCCTTTGAGGGCGTCAACGAGATGATCAAGGCCTGCAACCTGCAGAACTACTCGATCTACTACTACGACGGCCTGCTGTTCTCGTACTACGAGTACGTCGGTGACGACTACGAGGCCGACATGGCCAAGATGGCCGCCGACCCCAAGACCCAGGAGTGGTGGGCCGCGGTCGTTCCCTGCATGAAGCCGCTGACCGACGACGGCCCCTGGGTTGACATGAAGGAGGTCTACCACCTGGACTAGCATCGCTGCCAGGTGAGATCTACAGACGGAAGGGCGGGCGCCACTCCCCGGCGCCCGGTCTGGTCGGGGCGTCCGCACGGGCGCCCCGTTTTCAAGGAGGTAGGGATGGAAGGGCTGTACGTTGCGTCGATGGTTCCCTTCGATGAGGACGGGAAGATCAACGACGCCGTTGCGCGCGAGATGATTGAGACGAATCTCGCGGAAGGTGCCGCCGGCTTTTTTGTCGCGGGTTCCTCGGGCGAATGCTTCTTGCTCACGCCGGAGGAGCACCTGCACCTGTTCGAGCTGTTTGCCGAGTACAAGGACCGCTGCACGCTGTTCGCCCACGTGGGTTCATGTGGTACGGACGAGAGCGTGCGCTATGCCAAGGCTGCGGCCGACATGGGCTACGAGCGCATCGCCGCCACGCCGCCGATCTACTTCGGATACTCTTCGGCTGCCGTTGCCGGCTACTACGATGACATCGCGAGCGCGGTGGGTCACGGCGTCTACTACTACAACATCCCGATGAACACCAAGCGCACGCTCAACCTCTACGATGCGGATACCCGCGCGATGTTCGCATCGGGCTCCATTGCCGGCGTGAAGCATACGAATCTCGACCTGTACGAGATGGAGCGCCTGAGGGCCATCAACCCCGAGCTCAAGTGCTTTGGCGGCTTCGAGAATGAGATGGTGGCCTTCCTGGCCATGGGCTGCGACGGCTTCATTGGCTCCACGTTCAACTTCATGCTGCCGCACTATCTCAAGATCTACGAGGCGTTCAACGCTGGCCGCATCGAGGAGGCCCGCGAGCTTCAGGTCAAGGCCAACAACATCATGGAGGCCATCATGGGGGAGGGGCTGTTCCCCTCGATCAAGCACATCCTTTTGGCCCGCGGTGTTGCCGTGGGCGAGATGCGCAGGCCCTTCCAGCCGCTGTCGCCCAAGGCTGCGGCCCACGTTGACTCGGTCGTTGCCGAGAACCTCGTGAGGTAGGCTCGCCATCGACAACCGATTGCGTGTGAGCGGGGTCGGCCTCCGCTGTGTGCGGGGTCGGCCCCGAGCGCTGCAAATCGGTCACTATCGGGGCATTTGGAAGCCTTATAGTGACCGATTTGCAGCGCTCGCGTATGCGGTGGCCGCGCTACTCGGTCGTGAGCTGGCTGATGGAGTTGGCAAAGAAGCCGTCGACGTTCGAGACGACGCGAGAGCGGTCGTCTTGGGCAAACGACTTCAGCACCTTTACGCGCCAGAGCACCGCACTCTCCTTTGATGCCGGGATAGAGAGAATCTGCAGTGCGCTTTCGTGACGCAGGACGATCATCGTCTGCATGAGCTTGTCATAGATGCCGTTGCCGCAGTGGGCGCCCACGTAGGTATCGATCTCATCGATGAGGGAACTGAAGCGCTCGGCCGAGACTTTGTTCGTGTCGAGCGAGAAGAGCTGTTCGGCGTAGTCCTGGAGGGTGTCGACGACCTCGTCCGTGCGACGGTCGAAGCACGAGAGGTAAACGGTGCCCTCGATGAGCTTGCGGGCGTCATAGAGGTTCTCGTAGTCAGAGATTTCGCGGTGGTAGCTCCATAGGATGGTCTCCTTGGGGATCTGCGCGCTCTGCTCGGAGACGAAAGAGCCTCCTCCCGGGCGGATGTCGATGAGCCCGATGAGGGACAGCGCGCGCAGGGCCTCGCGGATGCGGCTGCGGGTGACGCCGAACATCTCGGCTAGGGAGCGCTCGTCTGGGAGACGCTCGCCGGGCTTGAGCTCACCAGAGGTGATCTGCTCGGCAAGCTGGTTCATGATCTGTTCGGTGAGGGTTTCTTTTTTGACGGGCTTGACTTCCATAGCGGCTCCAGTGACGCATCGGGATGGCTCGCACCTATGATAGTAAGTGGTAATACCAGTTTATCCCATGTTTTCCCAGCGTATGCGTGCGATGAGGGCTTTTTCGTACGGTGCGTTCGGTTTTGTCCAGAGGTGACATTTGGGGGCGGGGTCAAGCTGCCACCGTTTTCGGCAAACTCCGCTCGCCCCATCGTGCTAGCGTAACGTGCATCAAAGCCGCCGCCGCAGGGGAGGACCCATGCAAGAGCTCAGCCAGCGCACGTCGCAGTTCACGGACTCCGTGATCCGCCGCATGACGCGCGTGTCCATGAAGTATGACGCCATCAACCTGTCCCAGGGCTTCCCGGACTTCGACCCGCCCGCGGAGATCACCGACCGCCTCGCCGAGGTGGCCCACACCGGCCCGCACCAGTACGCCATCACCTGGGGTGCCCCCAACTTTCGCGCCGCGCTTGCCGCCAAGCAGAGCCCGCGCATGGGCCTCGACATTGACCCGGAGACCCAGATCGTGGTCACGTGTGGCTCCACCGAGGCCATGATGTGCTCGGTCATGACCGTCACGAACCCGGGCGACCGCATCGTCATCTTCAGCCCGTTCTACGAGAACTACGGGGCCGACACGATCCTGTGCGGCGCCGAGCCCACCTACGTGGAGCTCCACGCCCCCACGTTCACCTTTGACGAGGCCGAGCTCGAGGCTGCGTGCGCCATCCCCGGCACCAAGGCGCTCATCCTGTGCAACCCGTCCAACCCCTGCGGCCACGTCTTCAGCCGCGCCGAGCTCGAGACGATCGCCAAGATGGCCGAGAAGTACGACCTGTGGGTCATCACGGACGAGGTCTACGAGCACATCGTCTACGCGCCCCACGAGCACGTCTACTTCGCGAGCCTGCCCGGCATGGAGCAGCGCACGCTGTCCTGCAGCTCCCTGTCCAAGACCTACTCCATGACCGGCTGGCGCCTGGGCTACGTCATTGCGCCGGCAGACGTCATCGACCGCGCGCGAAAGGTTCACGACTTCCTCACCGTGGGTGCCGCCGCGCCGCTCATGGAGGCTGCCGTGGCCGGCCTCACGCTGCCGCAGTCCTACTACGACGAGCTCACGGCGCTCTACACCCACAAGCGGGACCTCTTCTGCAACGGCCTGCGTGACCTGGGCTTTGACTTCATCGAGCCGCAGGGAGCCTACTACGTCATGGCCGACGTCTCTGGCCTGGGCTATGAGGACGACTACGACTGCGCCGTCGACCTGTGCCGAAAGGTGGGCGTGGGCACGGTGCCCGGCAGCTGCTTCTTCAACGCGCCCGAGAACCGCTTCGTGCGTTTCCACTTCGCCAAGTCCGACGAGGTGCTCAAGGCGGCCCTCGACCGTCTCGACGGCTGGCGCGAGAAGATGGCGCGATAGAAAGCCGCCGGTTACGCATCGTTAACAAAAAAGTTCTTGCGCGCGGTCGCATCGGGCGCGTATAGTCGCACCCAACAAGCGCACGAGGCGCTTATCGACCCAAGAGAGGAGTGCACCATGTTCCAGTCCATGAACAACAACTGGTGGTGGCGCAACTCGAACTCTCTCGGTCGATGGTGAGTCTTGTCGCGCCTTATATCTCGCGAATGAAAGGGCTCCCGGTTCGACCGGGGGCCCTTTTTCGTATCGCGGCAACGTCCGCGAAGCCCCAACCCACATTGCCAGCAGCCCCGACGACCAACCGGGAACAACAGAAAGGTTCACCATCATGTCCGAGAACACCCAGCAGGCCCGCACCGTCACCACCAACAACCGCGGCAAGCTCGACCTCCAGGCGCTCGTGCTGCTCGCCATCCTGCTCGCGGCCGGCTTCATCCTCAACTTCACCGTGGGCAAGGCCATCTCATCCATCTCCGGCGGCATGATCAGCCCGGAGTTCATCATCTCGGCCTTCTGCCTCACGATCCTCGTCGTGCGCCCCAACGTTGGCCAGGCCCTCGTCATCGGCCTCATCTCCGCGGCCGTTATCCAGCTCACGACCACCTCGCCCTTCATTGACTTCGCGGCCGAGGGCGTCGCCGCCATGCTCATGGCCGGCATCGTGGGCGTGGCCTCCAGGAAGGGCTCCGTGAGCGTTCCCATCACCGCCGTGGCCACCTTCGTCACCACCGCAGTCTCCGGCCTCATCTTCATGGTCATCAAGATCGCGATGGTTGGCGCCGCCGAGCAGCTCGCCGCCGCCATGACGCCGGTCGTGCTCCTCACGGCCGTGTTCAACGCCATTCTCGTCGCCGCGCTCTACGTCCCCATCAAGAAGGCCCTCAAGATCGCCGACTAGCCCAGACCCCGTCTCCCTCGCAAACCCTCGCCGGAAAGGAAGCCACAATGGCCACGAGCACCGAAGCCCGCACCGTCTCCGCCTCTGCCAGGTCCGCCTCCCTCGTCGACATCAAGTCGCTCATCCTGCTCGCGATCCTTCTCGCCGCCGGCTTTATCCTCAACATGACGCTTGGCAACGCCCTCGGCATCGTGGGCATCAAGCCGCAGTTCATCATTGCCGCCTATGCCCTCACGATCATCCTCGCCCGCGCAAACCTCCTGCAGGCCGCCATCTACGCCATCGTATCTGCCGCCGTCATCCAGCTCACGACGTCCATCCCCGGCCTCAACTTCGTCACCGAACTTGTCGCGGCCCTGCTCATGAGCGCGCTCGTGGGGGCCAACGTTGGCGGCGGCAAGGCCAACCCGCTCATCGCGGCGTTTTTCACCACGCTTGTCTTCGGCGCGCTGTTCGCCGTCCTTGGCACGGTCCTCATGGGCGCCGAGCTCGCCACGGCCGTCGTGAAGGTTCCCATCGTCCTTGGCACCGCGGTGTTCAACGCCATCGTGGTCCAGGCCCTCTACTTCCCGCTCAAGAAGGTCCTCGGCAACTAACTTGGATACCATGGGACGCGCCGGCCACGAGAAGGGTCGGCGCGCCTCGCGTGCGCGTCGGGCCTGGTGCCTTCGCCCCGCATGCAGCAACCAACAGCAAGAAAGGCTCTCATGAGCACATCCAACCCAATCATCGAGCTTAGGGACGTCTCGTTCTCCTATGACGAGGGGCGCGAGAAGGCCCTCGACGCCGTCTCGCTCTCCGTGCGCGAGGGAGACTTCGTGGGCGTCATCGGTCCGTCGGGCGCCGGCAAGTCGACGCTCGCCGCCATGATGAGCGGTGCCATCCCGCACCACTATGCGGGCAAGCTCTACGGCGCCACGCTCGTTGATGGCCACGACACCTGCGACGTCACGCTCACGGACATCTCGCGCATCGTCGGCAGCGTGCTGCAGGACATCGACACCCAGATGGTCGCCTCCGTCGTCGAGGACGAGATGCTCTTTGGCCTCGAGAACTTCGGCGTGCCGCATGACAAGATCGAGGAGCGCCTCGCTGGTGCGCTTGACGCCGTGGGAATCGCGGACCTGCGCAACCGTGAGATCGCCACGCTCTCCGGCGGCCAGAAGCAGAAGGTCGCCATCGCCGCGATCCTGGCGCTCGAGCCGCGCGTCCTCGTGCTCGACGAGCCCACGGCGGCCCTCGACCCCGCGAGCTCGCGCCACGTGTTCGACACCCTGCACGAGGTCAACGAGCGCATGGGCATTACCGTCGTGGTCATCGAGCAGAAGGTGGCGCTGCTGTCAGAGTACTGCGGCCGCATCGTGGTCCTCGACCATGGCCGCGTGGCGTTCGAGGGCACGCCGCACGAGGTCTTCTCGCACGGCGAGGAGCTGCGCGAGATGGGCGTCGACAGCCCCCGCGTGGCGCGCGTCTCCAACAGCCTCGCCCGTCACGGCGTCATTGAGCGGGGGCTTCCGTGCCTGAACGTCCCCGAGGCCACGGCCCTTATCGCCGGCCTCGTGGGCACGGGCCATGCGGCCGAGGGCGAGGCATGCGTTCCGACGGCCTCGCCCCACGCGCCCGCCCCGCGCCCGCATGCCGAGGGAGCCGAGCCCGTCGTCGAGCTGTCTGGCGTCAACTTCTCCTATCCCGGCGGTGGCGCCTCCGTGCGCAACCTCGAGATGCGCGTCTACCCCGGTGAGCTCGTGGGCGTCGTGGGTCAGAACGGAGCCGGCAAGACCACGCTCACCAAGCTGCTGAACGGCCTGCTCAAGCCGGCCTCGGGCGAGGTGCGCATCGCCGGCCTCAGCACGTCAGAGGTTCCCACGAGTGCCATCGCCGCCCACTGCGCCACGCTGTTCCAGAACCCGGATCACCAGATCTGCAAGGACACGGTCCTCGAGGAGGTCGCGTTCGGTCTCGAGCTCCAGGGTGTGGAGCCCGGTCGGGCCCGCGAGCGTGCCGAGGGGGTCGCCAAGCGCTTTGGCCTGCCGCTCGACGAGGCGCCGTTCTCGCTCTCGCGCGGCCAGCGCCAGATGGTGGCGCTGGCGAGCGTCGTCGTGTGCGAGCCCGAGGTCGTGCTGCTCGACGAGCCCACGAGCGGCCTGGACTACCGCGAGTGCATGACGGTCATGGAGACGGTGCGCGAGATGGCCGAGCACGGCTGTGCGGTCATCATGGTCTGCCATGACATGGAGGTCGTGAGCGACTTCGCCGAGCGCCTTGTGGTCATGGCGAACGGCGAGATACTCGCGCGCGGCGTCGCGGCAGAGATCTTCTCGGATGCCGACCTCATGGAGCGCGCCTACGTGGCGCCACCCCAGATGGTGCAGCTTGCCTCCGAGCTCGCCCGCGAGGTCTCCCTGGCATTTGCCGGCATGAGCGAGGTCTCTGACATCGTCGACACCGCCGAGGGGATGATTGTCCGTGGTTAACGTCATCGACTACGTGCCGGGCAACACGGTGCTGCACCGACTGAACCCGGTTGCCAAGCTCGCCCTTGCCGCCGGTATCATCGTGGCGACCTTCCTGGCCGACACGTTCCCCATGCTCGTGGGCCTTCTCGCGCTCACGCTTGCGCTGGGCGCCTACGCCGGCGTGCTGAGGAACCTGCTGTCGCTGCTCAAGCTGCTCGTGCCGCTTGCGGTGGTCATGCTCGTGCTGCAGACGGTGTTCATGCGTGGGGGAGACGTGCTCCTCGCCTGGGTCACCACCGAGGGCCTCGTCACGGGCGGCAAGGCGTGCCTGCGCCTGCTCGGCGTGGCGCTGCCGCTCATCCTCATGCTCACCGTGACGAAGCTCAACGATCTCTCGAACGCCTGCGTCGAGGCGCTTCACGTGCCGTACCGCTATGCGTTCACGTTTACGACGGCGCTGCGCTTCGTGCCCGTGTTCAGCCAGGAGATGAACGCGATCATGGAGGCGCAGACGGCCCGCGGCGTGGAGTATGACACGAGAAACCCCCTCAAGAAGATTCGCCTCATGCTGCCGCTGTGCGTGCCCCTGCTCGTGAGCTCGGTGGGCAAGACCGACGCCACGGCGCTTGCCGCCGAGCAGCGCGGCTTCTACCTGCGCACGAGACAGAGCAGCTACAAGCGCTACCCGATCGTGGGCCTCGATGTGGCCGCGCTCGTCGTGGCCGTGGTGCTCATCGTCGCCGGCGCGCTGCTGTAGCCCCAAAAGTGTCAAAGGCTTCTGGCGCCTCATGCGGGCGCGCTCGCCGCTCGTGGAGCTTTCTTGGCGGGCGGCTGGCCGTTGTGGTTGGCCGCCCGCCTCGTCTATACTGAGTCCCCGAGCGCGTTCGATGGGTTCGGGTGACGCCACACCTCGAACCTGGTCAGGGCCGGGAGGCAGCAGCCATAAGGGGCCTCTGGCGGGCACCCGTTCCCATCGAGCGCGCTCTTTCGATGCCCCGTGGCAGCGCCGCGGGGCATACGTATATCTAGAGACAGAGACGCCGCAAGCCGCGCGCAGGCGCGGCCGAGAGGAACCCATGGGCTTCATCAACTTCATCGCCGAACTGCTGCACGATCCCCGCGCGGCCATCGCGAGCTGGATCGCCGCCGGCCCGCTCGTGGCCTACGGCTGCGTCTTCCTCATCATCTTCATCGAGACGGGCGTCGTGTTCTTCCCGTTCCTGCCAGGTGACTCGCTGCTGTTCGCCTCGGGCTTCTTTGCGCACAACGGCGGCTTCAACATCATGGCGCTGCTTGGTATCGCATGGGCTGCCGCCATCCTCGGTGACCAGTGCAACTTCATGATCGGCCACCTCTTTGGCAAGAAGATCATCGCCTCGGGCAAGGTCAAGGCCATGACGCCGGAGCGCATTGAGAAGAGCGAGAAGTTCCTCGAGAAGTGGGGCCACCTTGCCATCTTCCTCGGCCGCTTCTTCCCGTTCATTCGCACGTTCGTGCCGTTCATTGCCGGCATGGGTGGCATGCACTGGCGCAACTTCGTGATCTTCAACGTGCTTGGCGGCATCACTTGGTCCACGCTGTTCACGCTGCTCGGTTACTTCTTTGGTGGCATCCCGTTTGTGCAGGAGCACTTCGAGCTGCTCATCGTGGGTATCGTTGCCGTCTCGATCGTCCCCACGGTCGTGGGCCTGGTGAAGGCCAAGCTCGGCAAGAAGTAGGGCCAGGCGCTCGCGCGTTATTTCTCGCCGAGGTGCGAGAAGCAACGCGCAAAGAGCAGACGCGACAGCGGGCCTGCGGCAAACAGGTTCCACAGCAGCGCCATCGGGAAGTTCTTGAGCACTGTGCCCACCCAGATGGCCGGGAGCTGCAGGGGCGAGGCGCCGGCCAGCACCACGTTGAACAGGACTGACGCCACGAGGCTCATGGTGGGGCACATCACGAGCACCGTGCAGCCGCTGCGCACGAGCGTGCAGAGAAACGCGTTGTCGCGGGACGGGTCGACAAGGCCGGCGGCGAGCTTGGCGCCAAGGCGGTTGCCCCACAGGTTCGAGAAGATGAACACGAGTATCCACATGTAGGAGGCCTCGACGAGCGCGGCGAGAAAGACGTCGTTCGTCATGTTCGAGAATCCGCTGGGCATGGTGGGGAAGCCCATCTTCCAGGCCACGTTGAACACCTCCATTCCGTAAGCCATGGTCACGGACATGAGCACGCCGAACACGATTCCCTGGACGCGGTTCTTGGGCATTGCGGACACGCTGTCTCCTTTCAAACAAAAAGCGTGCGGTCCCGATGGGGCCACACGCTTGGTTTCTACGCCGCGTTGTCTCTCGCGGCTTTGTTGCTACACGCACTTGTGGAGTTTATCACCGCGGCGAGTCGCGCGAGAAAAATGAACATGCGAATTGCGCAAGCCCTTTTCGGCGAATAGATATAATCATTCAGTCAATGAGTGGCCCTGTGGCGTAAGTCCGATTGACCGGGCCGCTCGACCTTCTCGGACGGCCGAATGCCGTCTCGACGAAGGGAATCCTCATGCAAAGTTCTGCCAGACCGGCCCGGCCGCAGTGCAAGCTGTGGACGCGTGACCTCGTGCTCATCATCCTCGTGAACCTTTGCGTGTTCACGAACCACATCATGAGCCTCTCGACGTTCCCGTTCTTCATAAAGAGCCTGGGTGGCACCGAGGCCCTTGCCGGCATGTGCGCTGCCTTCTTCTGTCTCGTCGCCGTCATCGTGCGTCCGTTCGTGGGGTGGTGGCTCGACAATGGCGCGCGCCGCGCAGTTCTTGTGGTGGGATTGATCTTGCTGGCGGTGGCTCCCATGGGATATGTCCTGGCGCCGGTCCTTACTGCGGCCATTCTGCTTCGAATGGTCCATGGCGCGGCCCTCTCCCTCTCCAACTCCACCACGGCAACCGTCGCCTCCGATGTCATCGCACGTCCCCGCTTTGCGGAGGGTATGGGCTACTTTGGCATGGCCACGGCGCTTGCCTCGGCCATCGCCCCTGCGCTCGGCCTTGAGCTCATGGGTCTTGGCTTCAACGTGCTGTATGCCGCCGCGGCTGCCATCTCGATCCTCGCCCTTGTGTTGTTCTGCTTTGTCCGAGCCCCCAGGCCCAAGACCGAGAAGAGGCCGCTGAGCATCAAGGGGCTGGTGAACCGAGACTCACTGCCCGCTACCTGTACGATGCTCGTGTTCATGTTCACGTTTGGCGCCCTCGAGAACTTCGTGGCCATCTACGCCGCCAACGAGGGCCTGCTCTCGGGCTCGATCTACTTTGTCGTCATGTCCGTGGTGCTGCTGCTCGTCCGTGTCTTTCTCGGCAGGCTTGTGGACGAGAGGGGAGAGGCCTTCTTCGTCTACACGGGAAACGCTGCGATGATCTGCGCGCTGCTGCTCCTTGCCTTTGCGCCCAATGCGGTGGCGTTCCTGCTGTCCGGAGCGCTTGCGGGCTATGCGTTTGGCGGTCTGGAGCCCGCGTTGCAGTCCATGGCTGTACACACTGCCACCGACGAGACCCGCGGGTCGGCCAACTCGACGTTTTTGTGCGGCTATGACATCGGCTATGGCCTGGGCGGCGGCGTTGCCGGCGTGCTCATCACGTCCGTTGGCTATGCGAACATGTGGGCCATCGTGGCGCTCGCGTGCGTGGCGTCCGTGGTCCTCTACGTTGCGTGGGTGCGACACTCTGACACGTCGTTCTCCAAGCAGCTTGCCGGGAGGGCATAGGGCGCTCGTGGCGTCGCGATGCGCGGACGGCATGTCATTCTCGGCGGGCGCGCGTTCGCTTTGTAGACATACCACGATGCGGCGCCTTTTGCCAGCTAAACGATACCGTTCGCGGTGCGATGGGGGCTCTTTTGTCTCACGCGGGCAAGAATGATAGCGAAGCGCGCGTCCTCCTGAACGCTCGTCTCCCCTCCGGTCGTCGGGTAGTCAGTTTGGGCGCTTACATCGGTACGTCCATTTGTTCGTCAGAGATTCTTCCAACCCCCTGTTCTCTGGGAGGACGCGCGCCACAGAGAAGATTCCGAGCCCCTCGCTAAGCGAGGACTGCACCCTAAGGTGGCCTAGGCTCGGCTAAGCGCTCCGGCACGTCGCCGGGGCGCTTCTATTGTGCGCGGGATAGGTGATTGGCCGCGCGCCGCGAGCGTGCGCCGATCTGCACGGAAATCGAGGTTATCGGCCTCTGCGAACGCCCCTGGAGACCGATAACCCCGAAAAACATGCACCTGGGCCCGCGCTCATCCCGATAACCTCAAAAACCGTGCAGCTCATCGAGGCCCAGGGCACCTGCCGTCTGCGCCGGCCCGCCTACAGCGAGAGCAGCGCCCGCCGCGCCGCGCCGAGGAAGCCCGCATCGTTGCCGAGCGACGCGGGGCGGATGGGCGTGTCCTTGCACGCGGAGACCGCCACCTCGCGATAGTGCGCAAGGCACGCCCGCCCGAACGTGTCCCAGCCGCCGCTCATGCCGCCGCCCACGACGAACGCGTCGGGGTCCACGGTAACAGCGACGGCCGCGAGTGCGCGCGCCAGGTAGCGGCCCAGGCGCTCGCATGCGCGCACTGCCTGCGTGTTGCCTCCGCGCGCGGCCTCGAACACGGCGAGCGCGTCCGTGGCGTGTGCAATCGCCACCGGCTCGGCGCCGTCCGCCTCGCACTCCTCGCGATACAGGCGGATGAGCCCGCGGGCGCTTGCGTACTGCTCAAGGCAGCCGCGGCAGCCGCAGTTGCAGGTCTCGGTCTCCTCGGGCTCAACGTTGAGGTGCCCAATCTCACCTGCCGCTCCGTGTGCGCCCGCGATGACGTTGCCGCCGATGACAACGCCCGCGCCCACGCCCGTGCCCAGCGTCACCATGACGGTGCCGCCGCGCGCGTTGCCCGAGCCGAGCCATGCCTCGCCGAGGGCCGCCGCGTTCGCGTCGTTCAGGACGGCGAGGCTGGCCTGTGGGTACGCCTCGCGGAGCGTCGTCGTGAGTCCGGCAAGGTCGAGCGTGATGTTGGGCGCCATCGTGAGCGTGCCGTCCTCCAGCACCACGCCGGGAACGTCCAGACCGATGGCGTCGAGCTCGCTGGCGTCAATGCCGCCCTGCTCCGCCAGCGCGTGAACGCCCTCGCACACCTTGGCAAACGCCCCGTCGCTGTCGAGGGCGCCCGTGCTCACCTTCGACGTGGCAAGAACCTCGCCGCGCTCCGTCACGAGGCCCATCTTTATGCTCGTGCCACCGATGTCGATGCCCACTGTCTTGGTTGTCTTCTCGTCCATGACCTCTCCTCTCGGGTTGTGACAAGAGCGTACGCCCTCGAGAGTGTCCGTTAAATGGCGGGTCGGGTGAGCGACCCGCTCGTGCCGTCCGCCGCGCGCCAGCGAGCCCACCATAGCCTTGCGCGTCGGCGTCGCGGCGTCCTTCTCGCCTATACTGGGAGAACATGTCGCGACGCGCCGTCGCACGCCCGCCAACCTTGCCGGAGGCCGCATGGAATCGCTGTATCGCAAGTATCGTCCGCAGACGTTTGAGCAGGTAGTTGGCCAGTCTCACGTTGTCTCGACGCTCGAGCGCGCCGTGACCGAGCACCGCCTGTCCCACGCCTACCTCTTCTGCGGTCCGCGCGGTACCGGCAAGACTACCATGGCCCGCATCCTGGCCAAGGCGCTCATGTGCGAGCAGGGCGAGGGTCATCTGCCCGACGGTACGTGCGAGGAGTGCCAGCTCATTGCCGCCGGCGAGCACCCGGACGTCTACGAGCTGGACGCCGCGAGCCGCACGGGCGTCGACAACGTGCGCGAGGAGATCATCAACCGCGTGGACTACGCGCCGGTGCGCGGCCGCTACAAGGTCTACATCATCGACGAGGTCCACATGCTCACGCCGGCGGCGTTCAACGCGCTGCTCAAGACGCTCGAGGAGCCGCCCTCCCACGTCGTGTTCATCATGTGCACCACGGACCCGCAGAAGATCCTCGCCACGATTCTCTCGCGCGTCCAGCGCTTTGACTTTCACTCCATCGCGCCCGACGAGATGCGCGCCCACCTCGCCCACGTGTGCGATGAGGAGGGCTTCACCTATGACGGCGAGGCCCTTGACCTCGTAGTACGCCACGCACGCGGCGGCATGCGAGACGCGCTGTCCTCGCTCGAGCAGCTCTCCGTGTTTGGCGCCGGCAACGTGAGCGTCGAGGCTGCGCGAGACCTGCTTGGCGAGTCGAGCGACTCCGCGCTCTCCGGCGTCTCCCTGGCGCTTGCCCGCAGGGACGTGCCCGAGCTGTTCTCCAAGATCAGCGAGCTCGTCGATGGCGGTCGTGACCTGCTGCAGTTCACGCGCGAGCTGGCGTCTCGCGTGCGCGATGCCTATGTGGTGAGCGTCGCTGGCGCCAAGCCGGGCGTCGTGAGCGTACCGGAGGGCGAGCTTCCCCTGCTTGAGGAGGAGGCTGTTGCCTACGGAAGCCCAGACCGACTCGCGCGCGTGCTCACGGTGCTGGGAGACGCCGCGAGCGAGATGCGCACGGCCGTGAACCAGCGGCTCGTGCTGGAGATCGCGCTCGCGCGCTGTGCGCGTCCGGAGAGCGACCTGACGCTCGAGTCGCTCGCGGAGCGCATCTCCGCGCTCGAGGCGAGGCTCGCGGGCGGCCCGGTGCCGACCGCTGCGCCTGCTGCGGCTCCGGCTGGCACTGCGTCAGTCGCGAGTGCCGGCCCAACGCAGACGCCTGCGTCGTCCCCGGCAAAGCCGGCGGCGCCCAAGTTCGTGCCGCCCGCACTCAACCTGCACCGCAAACCCGCGGCAAGCGCGCCCGCCCCTGCGGTTCCGCCCGCCCCGAGTCCGAGACGAGCCACGGCTCCTGCCCCTGCGCCGAGGGCCGCCGCGCCCGTGGCGTCAGTGCCGCCAGCTCCTGTGCCGGCTCCGCACCCGGTGACGTCCGAACCCGCCTCCACCTCCAGGCCCGCCACGAGCCCCGCGCCCATGCAGAACGGGACGCTGCAGCGGACGTGGAAGGCGGTCGTGGACGGTCTGCTCAAGACGAGCGCTTCGTGCGGCTCGCTGCTGCTGAACGCCACGGCCACGGCCGACGACGGCTCAACGCTCACGGTGGCCCTTCCCGGTGGCAGCTCGTTCACGCGCCGCATGCTCGAGCGCGCCGACGTCAAGGCCATCGTGGACGCCGCTGTGGTCTCCGCCTTCGGCGCTCCTCGTGTCATCGCGTATGCGAGTGATGGCGCCGCGCCCGCCCATGCTCCCGCCAAGGCCGCGTCTCCTGTGACCGTTCCCGCTCCCAAGTCCGTGCCAGCCGCCGCGGCGCCGCAGCCGGCTCCCGCGCCTGTAGCGAGCCCCGCTGCTCCCGAGCCCGCGCCTGCGCCGAGCCCCGCCGCCCCCGC
>OLNE01000841.1_pt1 | contig 25889 bp, 21 predicted proteins | sample 1672431 | NCBI WGS metagenome assembly OLNE01 (sample SAMEA3136685, study PRJEB25190) | human gut metagenome | reverse complement strand
TCATCGCCCTGGGCTACACCATGGTGTACGGCATCGCCAAGATGCTGAACTTCGCCCACGGCGACATCATCATGGTTGGCGGCTACGTGTGCTTCTGCGCCGTTAACTACCTGGGCCTGCCCACGGGGGTGGGCGTGCTGCTGTCCATCGTGGCGTGCACGGTGCTCGGCATCGTCATCGAGCGTCTGGCCTACAAGCCGCTGCGCAACGCTCCCTCGCTCGACGTCCTCATCACCGCCATCGGCGTGAGCTACTTCCTGCAGAACGCCGCGCTGCTCATCTGGGGATCTGACACCAAGTCGTTCCCGTCCGTGGTCAACCTGCCGTCCGTCTCGCTGTTCGACGGACAGCTCGTGGTGAGCGCCATCACGATCGTCACGGTCATCGCGGGCGTCGTCGTCATGGTTGGCCTTACGATGTTCACGGGCAAGACCCGCATGGGCAAGGCCATGCGCGCCTGCTCCGAGGACCGCGGCGCCGCCACGCTCATGGGCATCAACGTGAACTCGACGATCTCGCTCACGTTCGCCATCGGCTCGGGCCTGGCCGCCGTCGCCGGCGTGCTCATGTGCTCGGCGTATCCCACGCTCATCCCCACGACCGGCTCGCTGCCCGGCATCAAGGCGTTCACGGCCGCCGTCATCGGTGGCATCGGCTCCATACCCGGCGCCTTCGTGGGTGGCCTCGTGCTTGGCGTCATCGAGATCTTCGCCAAGGCCTACGTGGGCACGCAGCTCGCCGACGCCATCGTGTTCGGCGTTCTCATCGTCGTTCTGCTCGTCAAGCCGTCTGGCCTGCTTGGCAAGACCGTCAGGGAGAAGGTGTAGCGCCATGGCAGAGACCACTACCACCGCAGCCGCTCCCCGTCGCATGAGCAAGCGCCTGCAGTCCAACCTCATCACGTACGGCATCGTCGTCGCGTTCTTCGTCATCATGACCGCGCTCGACGCCGCGGGCATCCTCACCAACTCGCTCGCCGGCCAGCTCGTGCCCATCTGCGCCTATGTGTGCATGGCCGTCTCGCTCAACCTCGTCGTGGGCATCTCCGGCGAGCTGTCGCTGGGACACGCCGGCTTCATGAGCGTGGGCGCCTTCTCGGGCGTCGTCGCGTTCTCCGTCATGGGCGGCATCGTGGGCAACGGGCTTCTCGCCTATGTGCTCGCCCTCATCATCGCGGCGCTCATCGCGGCCGTCGCCGGCTTCGTCATCGGCATCCCGGTCATGCGCCTGCGCGGTGACTACCTCGCCATCGTGACGCTTGCCTTTGGCGAGATCATCAAGAACATCCTCAACAACCTCTACGTGGGCCTCGACGCCAGCGGCCTGCACTTCTCGCTGACCGACGCCAAGTCGCTCGGCATGCAGGGCGGGTCGCTCCTCATCAACGGCCCGCAGGGCGCGGCCGGCATCACGAAGATGTCCACGTTTGCCATCGGCATCGTGCTCGTGATCGTCACCGTGACCGTCGTGCTCAACCTCGTGAACAGCCGCACGGGCCGCGCCATCATGTCCGTGCGCGACAACCGCATCGCCGCTGAGTCCGTGGGCATCAACGTCACGAAGTACCGCATGATCGCCTTCGTGGTCGCCGCTGCCCTGGCTGGTGCCGCCGGCTGCTTCTACGCGATGGGCTACAGCTCCATCGTCCCCAAGAAGTTCGACTTCAACACGTCGATCCTCGTGCTCGTGTTCGTCGTCCTCGGCGGCATGGGCAACGTCCGCGGCTCCATCATCTCCGCTGCCGTCCTCACGGTGCTGCCCGAGATGCTGCGCGCCATCTCCGACTGGCGCATGCTCATCTATGCCGTGGTCCTCATCCTCGTGATGATCGTCTCCAACAACCCCACGCTCCACCAGTTCTTCGAGGCGCTCAAGGCCAAGTTCAGGCGCCCCGTCAAGGTCGGGCGGGCCGAGAAGGGTGGTGAGGCCGATGAGTAACATGACCGCCTCCGAGCGTCATGCCGCCGAGCGTCGCGAGCACACCAAGATGGTGCCGCTGCCCTCCGACTCCATCGTCCCCGAGCGCGACGTCAACGAGCGTCCCGTCCTCGAATGCCGCCACCTTGGCATCGAGTTCGGCGGACTCAAGGCCGTCGACGACTTCAACTTCACGGTGGGCAAGACCGAGATCGCCGGTCTCATCGGCCCGAACGGTGCCGGCAAGACCACGGTGTTCAACCTGCTCACGAAGGTGTACAACCCCACGCACGGCATGGTCATGCTCGACGGCCAGGACACGGCCGGCATGGACATCGCCGCCGCGAGTCGCGCCGGCGTGGCCCGAACGTTCCAGAACATCCGCCTGTTCTCGTCGCTGTCCGTGGAGGACAACGTCAAGATCGGCCTGCACAACCAGATCAAGGAGCACACGGCCCCGGCCGTCTTCCGCCTGCCCTCGTACTGGAAGGCCGAGAAGCAGATGCACGAGCGCGCGCTGGAGCTGCTCGACTTCTTTGACATGGGCGTCTATGCCAACCACGTCGCCGGCTCTCTGCCCTACGGCGCCCAGCGCAGGCTCGAGATCGTGCGCGCCCTCGCCACGAACCCCAAGCTTCTGCTGCTCGACGAGCCGGCCGCCGGCATGAACCCGTCCGAGACGGCCGAGCTCATGGACAACATCCGCCGCATCCGCGACGAGTTCCACATCGCCGTCATGCTCATCGAGCACGACATGGACCTCGTCATGGGCATCTGCGAGGGCATCGCGGTGCTCAACTTTGGCAAGATCATCGCCAAGGGCACGCCCGAGCAGATCCAGAGCAACCCGCAGGTCATCGAGGCTTACCTCGGCAAGCAGGATGAGGAGGCCTAGCATGAGCATCCTTCACGTTGAGGACCTCAACGTCTACTACGGTTCCATCCACGCGGTGAAGGGCATCTCCTTCGACGTCGAGGAGGGCGAGATTGTCACCCTCATCGGCGCGAACGGCGCCGGCAAGTCCACGACGCTCAATACCGTCGCTGGCCTGCTGAAGCCGCGCGAGGGCAAGGTCGAGTTCGAGGGGGAGAGCCTGCTGGGCATCCCGCCGCACAAGATCGTGAGCCGCGGCATGGCGCTGTGCCCCGAGGGCAGGCGCGTGTTCCTGCAGATGAGCGTGAGAGACAACCTCGAGATGGGCGCCTTCACGCGCACGGACTCCGCCGAGGTCGCAGACTCGCTCGAGATGGTGTTCGAGCGCTTCCCGCGCCTCAAGGAGCGCGAGGGCCAGAGCGCCGGCACCCTCTCCGGCGGCGAGCAGCAGATGCTGGCCATGGGCCGCGCCCTCATGAGCAAGCCGCGCCTGCTCATGCTCGACGAGCCCTCCATGGGCCTGGCGCCCATCCTTGTGCAGGAGATCTTCAACATCATCAAGGCCCTGCACGACGCCGGCACGACGGTGCTTCTCGTGGAGCAGAACGCCCGCATGGCGCTCTCCATCGCAGACCGCGCCTACGTGCTCGAGACGGGCAAGGTGTCCATGAGCGGCAACGCCGCAGACCTCGCGAACGACGAGCGCGTCAAGCAGGCCTACCTCGGTGGCTGACGCTGCGACACATCGAGCGGACACAGGGTCGGTGCCTTCGGGCGCCGGCCCTTTTTGTGCGCTTGCGACACGACGCTTGCGTTGCCGTGGCGTTATTGCATGCCACCAGCATTGCCGTGGCGTTTCTGCACGCTGGGAGCCTCCTGAGCGTGCAGAAACGCTGCACCAATGAGCGCGCGATGGGCTCGCAGGCGATGCCGACGGATCGCTAGGTCAGCGAGTACTTCCAGACGGACAGCTGCGAGTCGTCGCCAAAGGTACGCACGGACCGCTTCTCGACGGAGCGGCCGAGGCGCTCCTCGACAAACTCGCGCACGGTCTCCGCCGTGTCCTCGCCCGTGACGAGGGTCATGTCGTCTCGCTGGGCGAGCTGCTCGAGGAGGTCGGAGTCCGAGAGCCCCCTCGAGGCGAGAAAGTCCTGCCATGGGGCGGTGTATACCATCCAGCCACCGGGGACGATCGCGTTCGCCGGATACGCGCCCTGCTCGAAGGCGAGGGCGTCGCGCGCGATGAAGGCCGTCTGGGCCGAGCCCTGGATCACCATGTCGTCCGTCTCGCGCAGGTAGCTGAGGTAGTCCTGCGAGAGGGAGCTCTTGCCCTGGACGCTCGTGGGACGAACGGCCTTGAACCACAGGCCAAGCGTGGCTCCCACGCAGCACAGGCCCACGACTACGGGAAGCGCGAGGCGGCGCAGGCGGCTCCGAGACCTTGACTGGCTGGCCGCGCGGTGGGCGTAGTGTGCGCCGCGCTTGGCCTCCGGTGCCTGGCAACAGGCGATGAGCGCCATGAAAGTGGCCATCGCCAGCGGCAACACCACGTGCAGCCGCACGCGTGCCCTGGTTGCCAGGAGCAGGCAGCTTGCGAGCGCCATGACGCACACGCCCATGGCCAGGGCGCGCGTCGCCGAGCTGGCATGGATGTTGCGCATCATCGCCGTCCCGGCAACGCCGAACAGTGCGATGAGCCCAAGTGCAAGCCAGGTCGTCTTGGCCTTGAGTGCATCGAGGAGATAGGCGCGCGAGACGTGTGCGCGAGAGGACCCGAGTCGCTCGAAGAACTCGACGTCGAAGGGGTCGCTCTGGATGAAGATCCACTTGTTGAGGATGGAGGCGCTTGCGTCGGTGATGCCCGGGTCTATCTCGCGCATCTCGTTGGCGGTGAGCTCGGGGTAGTCAAGTGCGTCGCGACCGTGTCCAAGGTAGTCGCCATAGCTCTCCCATCCCGGCGTGGCGTCATAGGCAAGCCCGCCGGCCGCCATGACGGCAAGCGCGGCCAGGACCGTGGCGACGCCACGGCAGATTGGTGCGGCGTGGCGGTTGTGCGCGATGACGTAGACGGCAAACGGCGAGAACACGGCCAGCGCGCCCAGGCCCGACTCGGGTCGCAGGGCAAACCCGAGGCATACGAGCGCGAGCGCGCAGACGTCGGGGACGCCGAGACCCTCTCTCCCAAATGAGGAGCGCGCCACGAGCGTCGCCAGCCCCGCGGACGTTGCGAGGAAGGCAACGACCGTGTAGGTGAAGTACATGGTCGAGATGACCTCGAGTGCGCCGAGCGCCATGCAGGCGCACGCCTTGGCTGGCGCGCTCAGCCGCGTGCGAAGCGCCTGCGTGCCGCATGCCCAGAACGAGACCGTCGTGAGCGCCAACAGCGTGATGGCGTACCAGGGAACGGCGGGCAGAACCTGGTAGAGCGCCGACATAGGGGCGCTTATCGGCCAGAGCGTGTACGGCATGAGCCCGCATGCGCCGCAGCCCAGGAGGCGGCCGCTCACGTAGAGCTGCTGCACGTAGTCGTCGGCAAGCGGGTAGCGGGGGCGAACGAGCATAAACGTCCCGACGCAGAGCAACAGCGAGGCGAGAAGGGCGCAGAGCGAGGTCGAGAGGCCGACGCGTCGCCGCGCGCGGTGAGAGGTTGCTGCCGAGTCCATGGAACTCCCTGCATGTGGGCGGTATTCAGATGACGTCATTTTACTGGTTGTGCGTCCCGACGGTGAGCGGGGGCGCATGCCGGCCCGTCTCGCGCGCTGACGTTGCCGTGGCGTTTCTGCACGTCGCCAGCGTTGCCGTGGCGGTTCTGCACGCTGGGAGCCTCCTGAGCGTGCAAAAACGCCATGGCAATGGGCGCGGCCGGCGGGCCCTCTCGAAACGAGCTGTTTACTTTAAAGTGAAGCACCCAAGACGTACTTTAGTGTGCTAAAGTGGCGGGAACAAAACCGAGACGAGGAGGACGCCGTGGTCATAGGCACGCCCAGGGGCTTCAGGGACATCTTGCCGGGGGAGGCGCGCGCCCGCGAGGCCATTCGCGACAAGGTCCGCGCGTGCTTCGACGCTCACGGCTACGTGCCGGTGGAGACCCCGCTGCTCGAGGATCGCTCCGTGCTCGAGCGCGCCGGCCGCATCAAGGGCTCGCCGTTCCAGCTGTTCGACTCCGACAACCGCCTGCTCATGCTGCGCCCCGACCTCACGCTGCCCATCGCCCGCCTCACCGCCCAGCGCCTGGGCCGGGCAGATCTCCCCGCGCGCCTGCGCTACGAGGCGCCCGTCGTGCGCGAGCAGGGCGCCCTTCGCGGAGAGCCGCGCCAGTTCACCCAGCTTGGCGTGGAGCTCATCGGCGGGGCCGAGACGGACTCCGAGGTCGAGGTCGTGACGCTGCTCGCCGAGACGCTGCGCGCCCTCGAGGTGCCGCGCGTGCGCATCGTCGCGGGCTCGGTGCGCCCGCTGCTCGCTCTGCTCGAGACCGACGTCGCGGACGCATCGCTGCGCGAGGAGGTTCTCGCGCAGGTGCACGCCTCGAACCTCGTGGCGCTCGACGAGGCCGTGGACGCCGCGGCCCTGCCACGTCCCGTGGCGCGCGCCTTGCACGAGCTGCCGCGCCTGCATGGCGATGCCTCGGTCATCGACTGCGTGGACGAGCTGCTCGAGGGCGCCTGCGTCCCCGCCGAGCGACGCGGCACCGCCGAGCTGCGCGCCCTCGTCGCCGGTGTGGCTGGCACGGACGCCGCGCCCGAGCTCTCCTTTGACTTCAGCATCATCAACAGCTTCGACTACTACACGGGCATCATCTTCAAGGCCTACGTCGACGGCGTGGCCGCGAGCCTTGCCTCGGGTGGCCGCTATGACGCGGTGCTCGCCAACCTGGGCATGCCCGCCACGGCCGCCTGCGGATTCGCCCTGTCGCTCGAGCGCCTTCAGGAGGTCCTTGGCGCCTGCGGTGCCGCGGACGCGCCTGCGCCCAACGTCAACATCGGGGCCCGCCCGCTGCGCATCGCCGTGCCCAAGGGGTCGCTGTTCGCGCCGACGCTCGCCGCGCTCGAGGCCGCCGGCCTTCCCGTCGACGACCTGCGCGGCTACGGCCGCAAGCTCATCATCGCCGCCGGCGACGTGGAGTACGTCATCGTGCGCGCCACCGACGCTCCAGCCTTCGTGGCCCACGGGGGCGCCGACTGCGGCATCTGCGGCTCTGACTCGCTCATCGAGGCAGACCTCGACCTGCTCCAGGTGGCAGACCTGGGCTACGGCGCCTGTCGCTTCATCGTGGCCGAGCCGGCCGACCGCGCGGGCCAGGCCGAGCGCGCCTACGCCTGGCGCGGCGCGATGCGTGTGGCCACGAAGTACCCGCGCATCACGCAGGCCTACTACGACCGCATCGGCCAGCAGTGGACATCCTGGCCCTGCACGGCAACATCGAGCTCGGGCCCATCGTGGGCATGACCGACCGCATCGTGGACATCACGGCCACGGGCACCACGCTGCGCGAGAACAACCTCGTCATCGTCGATGACGTCATGGAGTGCACGGCGCGCTTCTTCGCCGGGCCGGCCGCCTACCGCTGCGACGCGCGCATCAGAGACCTCGCGGACCGCCTTGCGGCGGCAACCGCCAAGAAGGGGGAGTAACCCATGATCAGAGTTGACCTCACCGGTGGCCGCGAGCTCACCGAGGCGGACATCAAGCGCTCCGGGGCCCTGCCCCGCGAGGTCATGGACGCCGCCGAGGCGATCGTGGACGACGTTCGCGCCAACGGCGACGCGGCCGTGCGCGCCTACTGCGAGAAGTTCGACGGCAGCTGCCCCACGGCCTTTCGCGTGCCCGACGAGCTGCTCGAAGCCGCGCCGTCCATGGTGGACGAGCAGTTCCTGTCCTCGCTCAGGCTCGCCCACGACCAGATCCGCGCCTTCCACGAGCGCGAGGTGTCCCAGTCCATGTTCACGACGCGTGCGGACGGCACGCTGCTCGGCGTCAAGGTGACGCCGCTGCCCAGCGTGGGCATCTACGTGCCGGGTGGGCGTGCCCAGTACCCCTCGACCGTGCTCATGAACGCCGTGCCCGCCAAGGTCGCCGGCGTGCGCCGCATCGTCATGGTGACCCCTCCCCAGAGGGACGGCTCGCTGTCTGCCTACACGCTCGCCGCGGCAAAGGTCGCCGGCGTGGACGAGATCTACGCCGTGGGTGGCGCCCAGGCCGTGGCCGCGCTCGCCTACGGCACGGAGTCCATCCCGCGCGTGGCCAAGATCACGGGGCCGGGCAACGCCTACGTGGCCGCGGCCAAGCGCTACGTCATGGGAGACGTCGGCATCGACATGGTGGCCGGCCCCTCAGAGGTGTGCGTGCTCGCGGATGCCAGCGCGGACCCGGTCGTCGTGGCCGCAGACCTCATGGCCCAGGCCGAGCACGATCCCATGGCCACCTGCTACCTCGTCACGGACGCGCCCGCGCTCGCAGACGCCGTGGAGGCGGCGGCCGAGCGCCTCGTGGCGCAGAGCCCGCGCGAGCAGATCACTCGCAAGAGCCTCGAGCACGGCGTCATCGTCACGTGCGACACGCTTGACGCGGCCGTCGCCGCCGTGAACGTCGTGGCGCCCGAGCACCTCGAGCTGCACTGCGAGGACGCCATGGCGCTGCTCGGCTCCATCGAGAACGCCGGTGCCATCTTCGTGGGCCCGTGGAGCTCCGAGCCCCTCGGCGACTACGTGGCCGGCCCCAACCACACGCTGCCCACGGGCGGCACGGCCAAGTTCTCCAACCCGCTCGGCGTCTACGACTTCGTGAAGCGCTCGAGCGTCATCTCCTACACGCCGGCCGGCCTCGCCGCGGACGGCCCGGCGGTCCAGGCGCTCGCGCAGTCCGAGGGCCTGTGGGCCCACGCCCTGTCCGTGGGCCTGCGCCGCAAGCTCGCGGAGGCCGGCGAGGAGCGCTTCGCCGACGCCGAGGCGGCCTGCGAGGGCGCCATGCGCACGGCCTGGCCCCGTGACCTTGACGCGCCCGGCGTGCCCTACCTGCCCGGCTACGGCAAGGAGGCGTGAGGCGCCATGGCACAGCTCTCTGATCGCATGCGCGAGCTCGTGCAGCCCCACCTGCGCGACCTTGAGCCCTATGACCCCAACTTCACGCCCACGCGCGTGAACCTCTCTGCCAACGAGAACACCTACGGCGTGCCCGCAACCGTCCGCACCGCCATGGACGAGGCGCTCGCCGCCACGCCCACGAACCGCTACCCAGACCCGATGAGCAACGAGCTGCGAGACGCCCTGGCCGCCTGGCATGGCGTGCGCCGCGAGAACGTCATCGTGAGCAACGGTGGCGACGAGCTGCTCTACAACCTTGTGCTGGCCTTCGGCGGTCCCGGCCGCACGCTCGTGAACGTGCCGCCGTGCTTCTCGGAGTACGCGTTCTTCGCGAGCCTTGCCCAGACGCGCGTCGTCGACGTCTGGCGCGATTCCGAGACCTTCCTGCCCAACGAGGAGGCCCTCGTCGCCGCCGCGTGCGAGGCGAGCCTCGTGGTGCTCACGAGCCCCAACAACCCCACGGGTGACGTGGCGCCGCTCGCGCTCGTGCGCCGCGTGTGCGAGGCGTGCCCGGGACTCGTGCTCGTGGACGAGGCGTACGGCGAGTTTGCCGAGGAGGGCGCGAGTGCCGAGGCGCTGCTTGCCGAGTGCGACAACCTGCTCGTGCTGCACACGCTCTCCAAGGCGTTCGCGCTGGCCGGCGCGCGCTGCGGCTACGTCATCGCCGCGCCCGACGTCGTCGATGCCCTTGCCGCCGTGCGCCAGATCTACTCGGTCAACGTCCTCACGCAGGCAGCCGCCCTCGTGGCTGTGGAGCGCCGCGAGGAGTTCTCGCCGGTGGTGGCGCAGATCCGCGCGGAGCGCACGCGCCTGTTCGAGGCGCTCTCCCGCATCGAGGGCGTGCGCGCATGGCCCAGCGAGGGCAACTTCGTGCTCGTGCGCACGGCGCGCGCGAGCCGCGTGCGCGAGCGACTGCGTGACGAGTACTCCATCCTTGTGCGAGACTTCAGCTACGCTCCCGGCCTCGCGGACTGCCTGCGCATCACCGTGGGCACGCCCGAGGAGAACGGCGCCGTGATAGACGCGCTTGCGGCCCTCGTCGCAGACGAGGCGGCCGCGGAGGAAGGAGGCGCCAATGACTAGGCGTGCCACCGTCCGCCGCACCACGGGCGAGACGGACATCACCCTCACGATCGACCTCGACGGAAGCGGGCGCGTGGACGTCGAGACGGGCGTGGGGTTCTTCGACCACATGCTCGCCGCGTTCGGGCGCCACGGGCTGTTCGACCTCACGGTGCGCGCCGTTGGCGACACTGACGTGGACGACCACCACACCGTGGAGGACGTCGGCATCGTGCTGGGGCAGGCCGTGAGCGAGGCGCTTGGCGACAAGCGCGGCATCACGCGCTTCTCAGACGTCTGCATCGCCATGGACGAGTCCCTCGTCCAGGCCGCCATCGACGTCTCCGGCCGTGGCCAGGCCTACGTGGAGCTGCCCGTGCCCACGCAGAAGGTGGGCACGTTCGACACCGAGCTGGCCGAGGAGTTCTTCATCGCGTTTGCACGCGACGCGGCCCTCACGCTGCACGTTCGCGAGCTTACCGGGTCCAACTCGCACCACATCATCGAGGCGGCGTTCAAGGCCCTTGGCCGCAGCCTGCGCTTCGCCTGCGAGCTCGACCCGCGCGTCACGGGCGTGCCCTCCACGAAGGGAAGCCTGTGATGTGCGGCTGCGGGGGCGTTGAGGGGTGCGAGGTCGTCGCAAGCGAGGCCGAGGCCATGCCGCGCACGGCCGCGCCCATCGTGGTCATCGACTACCACAAGGGCAACCTCTCGAGCGTGCGCCGCGGCCTCATGCGCGCCGGCTGGGATGACGTCGTGATCTCCGACGACCCGGCAGCCATCCGCGTGGCTGCGGGCCTCGTGCTTCCCGGCGTGGGCGCGTTCTATGACGCCATCACGTTCATGCGCGGCAGCGGCCAGGACGCGGCCGTCCTCGACGCCGTGGCCGCCGGCACGCCCATCCTGGGCATCTGCCTGGGGTTGCAGCTGCTGCTCGGGCGTGGCGACGAGGGCGTGCCGCGCGATGCGCCGGAGGCTCCCTGGGTGACGGGCCTTGGCCTTCTTGGCGGCAGCTGCACGCGCCTGGACTCCGCACACCTCAAGGTGCCGCATGTGGGCTGGGACCAGCTCCACGTGACCGAGGAGGGCCGCGCGTGCCCGCTGCTTGCCGGCGTGCCCGAGGGCGCCAACGTCTACTACACGCACTCCTATGCCGCCGCGGACGACGTCGACGCCGCCCAGGTGGCGGCGCGCACCCACTACACTCGCAGTTTCGCGGGCGTCATGTGGGAGGGCAACGTGTTCGGCTGCCAGTTCCACCCCGAGAAGAGCTCGGGCACGGGTTTGGCGATCCTTCGCAACTACGTGAGCATCGTGCGCGCCAGCGCCGCGCGCGGAAAGGACGTCTGCGCATGATTCTGTTCCCAGCCATCGACCTCATCGCGGGCAAGGTCGTGCGCCTCGAGCGCGGCGACCGCTCTCGCTGCAAGGTCTACTCGGACGACCCGGCCGCCGTGGCCCGGTACTTCGCCGAGCAGGGCGCCACGTGGGTGCACGTCGTGGACCTGTCGAGCGCCTTCGAGGAGGACGAGCGGGCCCGCGCGGCCAACGACGCGGCGATTCGCGCCATCTGCGAGGTGGACGGCCTGTCCGTCGACGTGGGCGGCGGCGTGCGCTCGCTCGCGCGCATCGACGAGCTGCGCGCCATGGGGGCCGAGCGCATCGCCCTGGGCACGGTGCTCGTCCGCGAGCCGGCGTTTGCCGAGGTCGTCGCCAAGGGCTTCGGGTCGTGCCTCGTGGCAGACGTTGCCGCGCGTGACGGGCAGGTCAAGGTGAACGGCTGGCGCGACGACGTCCCCCGCAGCCTCGACGACGTCGTGGGGCACCTGCGCGAGCTGGGCTTTCGCCACCTCGTCTACACCGACATCGCCCGTGACGGCATGCAGACGGGCATCGACGTGGAGTCCTACCGCCACGTGGCGCAGGTCGCGGGGTTTCCCGTGGTGGCGAGCGGTGGCATCACGAGCCTCGACGACATCCGTGCGCTCGCCGAGGCCGGTGGCGACGTCATCGAGGGCGCCATCACGGGACGCGCCATCTACGAGGGGAGCTTCTCGCTCGCAGAGGCGCTCGCCGTGGCAAGGGGGGAGGCCTGATGCTCACGAAGCGCGTCATCCCCTGCCTGGACGTCAAGGACGGCCGCGTGGTCAAGGGCGTCAACTTCGTGGACCTGCGCGACGCCGGCGACCCGGTGGAGCTCGCGGCCGCCTATGACGCCGAGGGCGCCGACGAGGTCGTCTTCCTTGACATCACGGCTACGAGCGACGACCGCGCCACGACGGTGGACATGGCCGCCCGCGCGGCCGGCGAGCTCGCGATTCCCTACACCGTGGGCGGCGGCTTTCGCGACCTTGCGGGCATGCGTCGCATGGTGGCGGCCGGCGCCGACAAGGTCTCGCTCAACTCCGCGGCCGTGAGGAACCCCGAGCTCATCACCATGGCCGCGCACGCCTTTGGCAGCCAGGCCGTGGTCGTGGCCATCGACGCCAAGCGCGTGGGCGAGCCGGGCGCGCCCGGGGCCGACCGCTGGGAGGTCTTCACGGCCGGCGGACGCAACGCCACCGGGCTCGACGCCGTTGCCTGGGCCGAGGAGGCCGCGCGCCGGGGTGCGGGGGAGATCCTGCTCACGAGCATGGACCGCGACGGCACCAAGGCCGGCTTTGACCTCGCGCTTACGCGCGCCGTGGCGCGCTCCGTGCCCATTCCCGTCATCGCGAGCGGCGGCGTGGGCACGCTCGAGCACTTTGCGCAGGGCATCATCGAGGGCGAGGCGGACGCCGTGCTCGCCGCGAGCGTGTTCCACTTCGGGACGTTCTCCATCCGCCAGGTCAAGGAGTGCATGGCAAGCCAGGGCATTCCGGTGCGCCTGGACTTTTAGGAGGGGAGTGGGAGCATGGACCTCAAGTTCGACGACCGCGGGCTCATCCCCGCCGTGGTGCAGCAGTACGACACGGGCGAGGTGCTCATGGTTGCCTGGATGAGCGCCGAGTCGCTTAGGCTCACGCGGCAGACCGGCACCACGTGGTTCTGGAGCCGTAGCCGCTGCGAGCTCTGGAACAAGGGCGCCACCAGCGGAAACATGCAGCGCGTCGTCTCCATCGACGCGGACTGCGACGCCGACACGCTGCTCGTGCGCGTGGACTCGCCGGGCCCGGCGTGCCACACCGGCTCGCGCAGCTGCTTCTTCAACCGCATCTACGACGCGCCAGACGGCGCCAGGGAGGACTAGACCATGGGAGTTCGCACCGCAAACGTGCAGCCCGGAGACATCGGCGAGACGCTCGAGAGCCTTGCCGCCACGATCCGAGGCCGCCGGGGCGCCTCGCCCGAGACGAGCTACACGGCCCGCCTGCTCACCGACGTGGAGGACGAGCTGCTCAAGAAGCTCGCCGAGGAGAGCAGCGAGGTCATCATGGCGTGCAAGGACGATGACCACGATCACATCCGCTACGAGGCGGGAGACCTTCTCTACCACCTGCTCGTGACCCTCGAGCGCTACGGCGTCACCCTGCCCGAGCTCGCCGGCGAGCTCAACGCCCGCATGAAGTAGCCGGACCAAAGGGGACGGGTTCGTTTGGTCCCGGAGGGGAGCCAAACGAACCCGTCCCCTTTGGTCCCTAGAGCGAGAAGGTCTGCCAGTCGCCGTCGGGCGTGGGCGCGTCGACGCTCGCGTATCCCGCCGCGGCGGCGTAGCGGTAGGCGTCGCGGATGGCGTGGGCCACGTCGGCCGTGCGGTGCGCGTCGCTGCCCACGGTGATGGGCACGCCGGCCCGCGCAAAGCGCCGCAGCAGCCCGGCGCTGGGATAGAACGTCTCGCAGGACTTGCGAAGCCCGGCCGTCGACACCTCGACGTGCCGCCCCGTGCTCCTCGCGCACTCGGCCATGCGGTCCCACAGCGGCGCCAGGTCCATCGTGGGCGCCCAGCCCTGCGCCGAGAAGCGCGCCGGCAGGTCGGGGTGCGCCATGGACGAGAACCCCAGCGGGCTCTCGCAGGCCGCGCACCAAGCGTCTGCGTAGCGGCGCCACACCTCGTCTGCCCCGAGCTCCTCCCACACGTGCATGTCGTCTGCGAAGTCGACCCAGCCCGCGCCGCTGCCGGGCTGCCCGGCCGGCGCCACGCGCTCGGTCCCGGGCTCTCCCGTGGCGCCGGCGGCAACGTCTCCCGCATCGCCCACCCAGTGAACGCTGCCGAGCGTGAACGCCGCTCCCGCCGCCCAGGCGCGCACGTTGCTCTCGCACCCCGGGTACCAGTCGCACTCAAAGCCGTAGACGAGCTCGAGACCGGGCGCCACCTCCGCGGCCATCTCCCGTGCCCGCTCGAACGCCGCGCGATGCTCGGTCAGGCGCGCGTGCGGCACCTGCGCGTCTGCCACGGCCTCCATGCTCGCCGGCAGCGTGAGGTGGTCCGTGCACGCCAGCACGCGCACGCCGGCGCGGGCAGCGGCGGCCACGTTCTGCTCGAACGTCGAGGTGCCGTCCGAGAACGACGTGTGCGTGTGGCAGTCGACGATTGGCGTGGACATGCGGGCCTCCCGGGCGTGCACGTGCAGGGATACCATGGAAACGGGCAGCTCCAGGCCGTGCGCCGGCGTGCCGCCCCTACACTCAATAGGTTAGCCAAAAACCACCTGGGGGTAGCGCCGTGGCACTGAACCAAGAAGAGCTCGAGGAGCAGGCAGCACTTGCCGAGGAGGACGCCGAGGTCGAGAAGAGGGCCGAGCAGTCCTCCAACATCGTGAGCATCCTCGTCATCATCGGGCGCATCACGGGGTTCTTCCGCACCTCCGTGCAGGCGTGGGCCATCGGCGCCCTGGGCCTGGCGAGCGCCTACACCGTGGCCAACAACCTGCCCAACCTGCTCTACGAGCTCGTCATGGGCGGCATGCTCATCACGTCCTTCTTGCCGGTGTACATGTCGGTCAAGAGCAAGCGGGGCAGCAAGGCCGCGGCGGAGTACGCCAGCAACCTCACCTCCATCGTGGTGCTCGTGATGCTCGTGGTGCTCGCCCTGAGCATCGTCTTCGCCGTGCCCATCGTGTGGACCCAGTCGGCGGGCGCCACGGAGGGCTTCGACTCCGACCTCGCCGTCTACTTCTTCAGGTGGTTCGCCATCGAGGTCGTGCTCTACGCGCTGTCGTCGCTCGTCTCGGGCGTGCTCAACGCCGAGAGGGACTACTTCGCCAGCAACGTCGCCCCCATCCTCAACAACGTCATCACCATCGCGGGATTTCTCATCTACGGCTACCTCGTGAACTCGCTGGGCATGCCCATGGAGTCTGCCATCGTGGTGCTCGCCGTGGCCAACCCGCTTGGCGTGGGCGTCCAGGTGCTGGCGCAGGTGCCGGCGCTGCTGCGCCATGGCGTGCGCCTGCGCCCCCACATCAACCTGCATGATCCCGCGCTGCGAGAGACGCTCAAGATCGGCCTGCCCACGCTTGTGCTCATGCTCATCTCCACGCCCACGGCCGCCGTCACGAGCAGCTGTGCCCTGTCCGTGACGCCGGCGGGCGCCTCGATCGCCTACTACGCGCGCGTCTGGTACGTGCTGCCCTTCTCGATCTTTGCCGTCCCCATCTCGGTGACCATGTTCACCGAGCTCTCGGGCAGCTACATGGCCGGCAAGGTCGAGACGTTCAAGGGCTACCTCGCCAGCGGCATCCGCAAGATCGTCTTCACGATCGTCCCCATGACGCTGTACCTCATCGTGTTCGCGCCCTGCCTCATCGCGGTGTTCACGGCCGGCAGCTTCTCGGGCGAGGCCGCTCAGCAGACGAGCGTCTACCTGCAGTGCCTGGCGCTCGCCCTGCCGTTCTACGGCCTGTCGAGCTACCTGCAGAAGGCGTGCTCGTCCATGATCAAGATGAACTTCTACATGGTTGCCACCATCGTGGCCACGGTGCTGCAGATCGGCATCTGCGTGGGTCTCACCCCGGTGTGGGGCCTGTACGTGGTGCCCGTCTCGTCCACGTTCTTCTACGGCTCCGTCGTCATCGTGACGCTCGCCCACATCAGGCACGAGCTCGGCAGCATCGGCATGCGCTCGATCGTGCGCACCACCGCGCGGGCGCTCGTGCTCGGCGGCCTGGGGGCCCTTGTGGGCGCGGCCATCCTCGCCGTGCTCGCCTACGCCATGGGGCCGTGCCAGGGCATCGCCCGCGGCGCGCTATACTGCGTGCTTGGCGGCGTCCCTGCCGTGCTCGTCACGTTTGGCGTCGCCTATGCGAGGGGCATCTCCGAGGCCCCGTTCTTCGACGCCCTGTTCGCACGCGTCGCCCGCCACGCGGGCGCCCGCCGCGCCAGGTAGCACAAGCCCCAGCCCCGTCCGCAGGCGGGGCCGGCACAACACATAGGAGCATTTCGCATGGACTTTCTCATGAAGAGGGACGACATCCAGCCCGTCATCCTCGGCGGCGACATGTCCACCTACTCGCTTGCCCGCGAGTTCTACGAGGCGTTCGGGGTCGCGAGCGTCGTCATCGGCATGGACGCCATCTCCGTCATCAAGAAGTCGCGCTTCGTGCGCATGCACATCGTGCCCGACAACGGCCGAGACAGCATCGAGGCCGCCATCCGCGAGATAGCGGCGCGGGACGCGGGCAAGAAGGTCATCGTCATCGCCAACACCGACGACCGCGTCGAGCTCGTCGAGAACATCCAGGACGCGCTGCCCGGCAACGTCGTGTGCCCGCTGCCCCCGCACGACCTCATGAGCGAGGTCTCGGACAAGGTGCGCTTCCAGCAGCTGTGCGGCTCCTATGGCCTCGACGTGCCCAAGACGCAGGTCGTGTCGCTGGCGGGCGAGCAGCCCATCGCGCCCACGCCCATCGCGTTTCCGCTCATCGCCAAGCCCGCGGCGTCCTCCGAGTACAACCACTACATCGCCCAGGGCTTCCAGAAGATCTACTTCATGCACGAGCAGGCCGAGCTCGACCACCTGTGGGCGGCGCTGCGCGAGGCCGGCTTTGCGGGCGAGTTCCTCGTCCAGGAGCTCATCGAGGGTGACGACACCTACATGGACAGCCTCACGGTCTACATGAACCGCGCGGGCGAGCCTCTGCTGCTGTCCGGCGCGCACGTGCTGCTCGAGGACCACGCGCCCATGCTGTTCGGCAACCCCGTGGCCATGATCACCACGCCCATGCCCGAGCTGTGGGAGAAGGTCGTGGAGCTGCTGCGCGGCATCGGCTGGTACGGCTTTGCCAACATCGACATCAAGCGCGACCCCAAGACGGGCCGCAAGCTCTTCCTCGACCTCAACCCGCGCGTGGGCGCAAACTCGTTCTACTCTGCGGCGGCGGGCGCCAACCCCATGTACGTGCTCGTCCGCGACGTCATCGACGGTGACGCCACCCAGTACCGCATCGACCGCAACGTGCTGTACCACCGCGTGCCCGTGAGCCTCGCGCGCCGCTACGTGCGCGATGCCGAGACGCTCGCGCTCTTCGACGAGTGCGTGCGCCGCGGAGACGTCGCCAACCCCTCGCGCTGCAAGGCCGACACGCTCGGCTCGCGCTTCGCGGGCCTGCTCATGGAGAAGAACTTCATCCGCAAGTTCGCCAAGTTCTACCCCGAGCCCACCGACACCTCGTTCTAGGGAGCGGCCATGGCCAACAAGCCCGTCGCTGACAGCCGCCGCGGGACGCAGGCGCGTCTTGGGGTGCTCAGGGAGCCCGGCCGTGCCGGCATCGTCTCGCTTGCCGCCGCACTCGTGCCGGTACTGCTCATCTGCCTGCTCGCCACGCCCATCTACCCGATGAGCCCTGACGAGCAGGTCCAGCAGCTCTATGCGAGCGGCCGCTTCCTTGGCGCCGGCCAGCAGCTGCTCATGCCCTACTCGCTCGTCACGTTCAGCGCTCCGATCTCTGCGCTCTATGCGCTGCTGCCGGCCGTGCCGTGGTACGCGCTTGCGCTTCTCGGCCTCATCGTGGCCTCGTTTGCGGTGGCGTGGGACAAGACGCTGCGCTCGCGCATGTCGGGGCGGCTGTGCGTGCCCACGCTCGCGCTGCTCGTGGCCCTCGAGGTCATCTCGACGCTCTACCTCACCTACACCATCGTGGCGTTCCTCGCCGTGGGCGCGGGCCTCATGCTCGTGCTTGGCCGCGCCGCGTTCGACAGTCCGGGCGGCGCCCACGCAACGGACGTGGCCGGCATGGCGCTCGTCGTGGCGGGCTACTCGCTGCGTCCGGAGAGCGGCCTTGCCGCCATCGCCGTGTTCGCCCCGTTCGCCGCCTGGGTGCTCGTGCGCAACCGCAACGCGGGCTCCATCGCGCGCGGCGTCATCGTCGTGGCGCTCGTGGGCGTCTGCGCGTTCGCGGGCCGCTTTGCCTATGACCACACGCCGGGCTGGGAGGGCTACTCGGCCTACCTCGATGCCGGCCGCTCCGCGCTCGACTACCCCGACCTGCCCACGGAGGCGGTCCAGGCCGTGGAGCCCGCCCTCTCCGACAACGACGTCGACGTCCTCAACAACTGGCTCTTCGCCGATGACGGCGTCTTTGGCACGGAGTTCTTCGAGCGGCTGGGGCAGCGCGTGGACCACCTCGGGCTCTCCAACCTCGCGAGCTCGCTCAGGGCCAAGACAACCTACCTGCTCGTGGGCCTCGTGGCGCTCGTGGGCCTCTACGCCTGGGCGCTCGTGCGCGACCTGGGCGAGGGGAGGGGCGCGCTTGCCGCGGGCATCGTTCTCATGCTGCTCGCGAGCTGCGGCGTGCTCATCCTGCGCGCACGTGTGCGCCTGCACGTGGTCATTCCGCTCGTGGCGATGGGCGTGTTCGCGCTCGTGTCGCTCGCCGGCGGCTCCGAGAGGCCCGTGGGCGGGCACGCGGCGCCGGCCACGACCCGTGCCGCCTCGCCGTGCCCGGTTCCCCTTGCCGCGGCCTGCGTCGTTCTTGCGCTTGCGGTGAGCGGTGGCTTCTGGCTCAAGGTGGCCCGTCCGCTCGCGACCCGCTCGACCTCCCCCACGATCGCCGCGGCCCGTGCGTACGTGGACGAGAACCCAGACCAGCTCGTCGTGTTCGGCCGCTCCCAGACGCTCATGTTCGCAGGCACCAACGCGCTCGCGTTCGAGGCCTGGGACTGGCCGGACAACATGCTGCCCATCGGCGGCTGGGAGAACCACACCGCCCCGTGGGCGAGCTTCCTGGCGCGCTGGGGCATCGAGGGCAACGACGTGCTCCAGCAGCTCCCCGAGCGCTCCGACATGGTGGCGGTGCTCCAGCCCAAGAAGATGGAGCTCATCCGCACCTACCTGTCCGAGCACAGTGGCCGCGAGGTCGAGGCAAGCGTCGTGCAAGACCTTGGCCCGGGTGCCGCGGACCCCAGCGTTGACGTCTACGTCTACCGCTTCACCTACGCGAGCTAGGGACCAAAGGGGACGGGTTCAGTTGGTCCCTTTCGCGTCCCGAAGCGCGTCCCAAAGACGTACCCCCTTGGGACGCCGCCGAGGCCGCCCATGAGAGAGGCTCCCGACGAGCAGCATCGTCGGGGGCCTTTCGCTTCTCGCGTGCCCAAGGGGCCGCGTCCCTCTCGGGACGCGCGCGGCGCTACCTGCCCAGCAGCTTGTGGGCCAGGCGCTTGGCCGCATAGACGGCCGGGCGCACGGGCATCTCGAAGTAGCCCATGAGCTCCTCCACGTAGCCCTCGAAGCCCTGCTTGAACTCGAGAAGGCCGCGGCCGGGGTCGTTGGGGTCGTCGAACACGCCGTTGATGCCGTAGAAGTTGTAGCGCGTGCAGCCGCGCTCGATGCACTCGCCCATGACGTGGTGCTGGATGGCGGTGGCGGCGTAGAACTTGGCGTAGGTGGCGTCGCTGCCGCTGAACAGGTACACGCACTCGCGCGGGTGCCAGATGAACAGCGCGGCGGCCGCCGGGATGTGCGCGCCCACCGTCTCGTACTCGTGGGCCGTCTCGACGCGCCTGAGCGCGGCCTCGTGCTTCTTGCGCACGTCGGCAAGCTTGCGCTCGACCTTCTCGGGCGTGCGCGCGGTCTCGAGGGACTTCTCGAGCTTGGCGATGTCGGCGGCGAAGGCGTCGCGCTTCTTCTCCCAGATGGCGAGGTGCTCGGCCGTGTCGATGAAGGCCACGTTGAACTCGGCGGCGTCTCCCATGGCGTCATAGATCTGCTCGAAGTAGGAGACCGGCTTGTTCTCGAAGCCCTGCTTCTCGCAGCTGAGCTCGCAGATGTCGTGGAACAGGCCAAGCTCGTCTCGGCCGATGCGCCTCACCACGACGCCGTTGTCGTGCGCGATGCGGACGTTGCGCTTGGTGTTCTTGGAATAGCTCGCGAGCAGCGCCTTGTCGTCCGTAAGTCCCGTGAGGTCCTTGAGGTAGCGCCAGCGCGGGACCGCCTGGTAGCCAACGGGGAAGCCCTCGTGGGCAAGCCCGCACGACGTGATGCTCGCGATGCCCTCGTCGTCCGGGCCCGTCTCCACGCCCGCGGGGACGCCCGCAAGGCTTGCTCCCTCGGCATCGAGCGGCTCGCCGGCGGAGTTGCGCGTGCGGTAGGGCTTCTCGGGCGTCACGACGAGCTGCGCGGCACCAGCTGCCTTGGCGCGGACCCTGAGCTGCGAGAACACGTAGGAGGTGAGCTCGCGGTCGTGGAAGTCTGCGAGCGGGCCGTCGTGAACCTCGGCAAACGTGCCCAGCCCGTGGCCATGGACCTCGAACTGCGTGGCGGCAACGAGCTCGCCGTTCTCGTAGAAGCCCAGGTAGCTCACGGCAACGCCGTTTGCCTGGCGAACGCGGCCCATCCCGGAGGCCTGCTGGAAGTTGCCCTGGGGATGCGTGGCCGAGAAGGCGTCCATCTCATCGGGCGTGATGTCTGAGCAGGTGAACGTGCGCGTGGCCCTCTTGGCGGCGCTCGCCTCTATGTTCGTCATTGGTGTCCCATCGTGTCCGGGTGCCCGGGGCCGCTGCGAGCCCCTCTTGTTTGCAACCGTCAATCCTAGCGCGCGGGGGCGCGGGCGTGGTGGAGGGTGTGCGTAGAAGCCCGCGAGGGTGGTACGATGGCCGCACTTAACCCACGGAGAGAGGCTTATCCATGCGCGTTGTAGAGGTTGTGGCACGAGACGAGTGGAACGAGGACGCCGAGCGCTTTGGCGCCCATCCGCTGCAGTGGTGGCAGTGGGGCGAGCTCAAGGCCAAGACCGGCCCGTGGACCGCGCGTCGCCTCGCCTGCCTTGACGATGCCGGCGAGCTCGTGGGCGGCGCTCAGGTGCTGCTGCGCAAGATGCCCTTCCCCTTCAAGGCCATGGCCTACGCCCCGCGCGGGCCGTTTGCCGCCGAGGGGCGCCTCCAGGACGTCGCGGACGCCGTCGCCGACTGGTGCCGCGCCAACACGAAGGCCGTGAGCCTCAAGGTGGACCCGGCCGTCACGGACTTTGCCTACTCGGACGGCTGGAAGCCCAGCGAGGCCATCCTGCTCAACAAGACGGCCACGATCGACCTCGCGCCCACCGAGGACGAGCTCATGGCGGGCATCCCCAACAAGAAGTGCCGCCAGTACATCCGCAAGGCCCACCGCGCCGGCGTCGTCGTGCGCCCGGCCAAGCGCGAGGACCTCGACGCCATCCTGGCGCTGTACCACCAGACGGCAGACGCCGACGGCTTTGCCCTGCACGCCGACGAGTTCTACCGCGCGGCCTTCGACGAGCTCGAGGGCATCCAGCAGCTGTTCGTGGCCGAGGGCGACGAGGGCATCGAGGCGTTCCTGTGGAACGTGACGAGCCCGGCCGGCACGTGCTTCGAGCTGTGGGGCGCCGTGAGCGACGCGGGCAAGGCCTCGCGCGCCAACTATTACATGAAGTGGGTCGCCATCTGCGCCGCCAAGGAGGCGGGCGCGGCCACGTATGACCTCAACGGACTGCTCAACGGCGGTATCAGCAACTTCAAGCTGCTGTTCGTGGAGGGTCCCACGCTCTGGGCCCAGACCCACGACAAGCCGCTGAGCCCGCTGTACGGCCTCATGGACTGGGCGCTGGCTGCCCACAGGCGCCACAACGTGGAGGGTGCCGCCCAGGAGGACACGAGCCGCCAGTAGGGGAGCGCCGATGACCGAGCCGCACCAGCCCATCGCGGATGGCGCCACGCTGGAGACGCCGGCGACCGCCGGGCAGCAGCCCGTCACGGACGACGCCAAGCTCACCTGCGCCCTGACGCACCTCGACACCCGCGCCGCCGCCGAGGCGCGCAACCGCGCAGCGCACGCGCCCACGATCGCCGAGCAGGTGGCCGCCGCCCCCATCGACCCGGGCTGCTACCTGTGGAAGGATGCCGAGGGCAACGTCCTGTACGTGGGCAAGGCCAAGAACCTGCGCGCGCGGCTGCGCCAGTACGTGCAGCTCACCGACGAGCGCCCCATGGTGCCGCGCCTCATGGCGGCCACGGCCGGCTTCGACTACGTGGTGGTGGGGTCGGAGCACGAGGCCCTCGTGCTGGAGATCAACCTCATCCACCAGTACCGACCGCCCTTCAACGTCGACCTCAAGGACGACAAGAGCTACCCCTACATCGCCATCACCAAGGGCGACGTCTACCCGGCCATCAAGTACACGCGCGAGCGCCACAGGGCGGGCACGCGCTACTTTGGCCCCTACACGGACGCCCGCGCCGCCCGCGCCACGATTGACGTGGTGCGCAAGGTCATGCCGATGTGCCTGGCCACCTGCGCCGAGTGGAAGCGCGTCCGCCGCCAGCTTGAGGCCCACCCCGAGCAGACCGACGTCGTGGCGCTCGCCCAGGCCGAGAACGGCCGTCCGTGCTTCGACTACCACGTGGGCCGTGGCCCCGGTGTGTGCGCCGGCTGCGTCACCCCCGAGGAGTACGCCGAGAACGTCCGTGCCGTGGAGCACTTCCTGGCGGGACACCGCGGCCAGTTCGTCTCCGAGCTCAAGGCCGAGATGGCAGACGCCGCCGCCGAGCTGGACTTCGAGCGCGCCGCGCGCATCAAGCGTCGCCTGCAGGTCATAGACGGCCTTGACGACAAGCAGCGCGTCGTGCTTTCCGGATCCCAGGACGTCGACGTCTTTGGCTTCTGGCGCGAGGAGACCATCGCCGGCGCGTGCGTGTTCGTCGTGCGCGAGGGCCGCGTGAGCCGCACCTGCGAGTTCGTGCTCGACAAGGGCCTCGACGTGGGCGAGGAGGAGCTCGTGAGCGGCTTCGTGAAGCGCTACTACGACGAGACGAGCGACCTGCCGCTCGAGGTTGACGTGCCCGTGGAGCTCGCGGACGCCGAGACGCTCGCCGGCTGGCTCACCGCCCGCCGCGGCCGCAACGTCTCCGTCCATGTGCCCAGGCGCGGCCAGAAGGCCCACCTCGCCGAGATGAGCGTCAGCAACGCGCGTCACTACCTCGCGCGCTACGAGCTGCGCACCGGCTACGAGGACAAGCGCACGAACGAAGCGCTGCTGCAGCTCGAGAGCGCGCTGGCCCTCGACGAGCCGCCCATGCGCATCGAGTGCTTCGACATCTCGACCATCCACGGCAAGCACACCGTGGCCTCGATGGTGGTGTTCACGGGCGGCAAGCCCGACAAGGGCCAGTACCGCCGCTTCAAGATCAAGACCGAGCTGGACGAGGCAAACGACTTCGTCTCCATGAGCGAGGTTCTCGCACGGCGCTACGCGCCTGAGCGCATGGCCGACGAGCGCTTTGGCGCGCGCCCTGACCTGCTCATCCTCGACGGCGGAAAGCCGCAGCTCACGGCTGCCATGGAGCAGCTGGGCGAGCTGGGCCTGAACATCCCCATGGCCGGCCTCGCCAAGTCCGACGAGGAGCTGTTCGTGCCGTGGGACGACATGCCCGTGGTGCTGCCGAGCGGCTCCGCTTCGCTGTACCTCGTGAAGCGCGTCCGTGACGAGGCCCACCGCTTTGCCATCACGTTCCACCGCAAGCTGCGCGGCAAGGCCATGACCGTCTCGATCCTGGACGAGGTCCCCGGCGTGGGCGAGAAGCGCAAGCGGGCGCTGCGCCGCGCGTTCGGCTCCATGAAACGCCTGCGCGAGGCCACCGAGGCCCAGATTGCGGCCGTGCCCGGCATTCCCGCCGAGGTTGCCCACGAGGTCTACACCACGCTGCGCGCCTGGGACGAGGAGCTCGATGACGGCCGCGAGCGCGCCCTGGGCGAGGGCGCCGCCGAGTAGGCACTGCCCGCAACGCGCGAGGCGCCCAACCGCTCACCCTCAAAAATCGACCGCTCATGCGTGAAAATGCTCACTTATGCACATTGTTGCGCAGCTATGCGCAAAAACGTGCAATAGTACGCAATGTAAAGCAAGGACAGTGCCAGCCTTCGAACCGGGAGTGGCCATGCTCGCAGAGCAGCGCAGGCAGATCATCGTCGACCTCGTGGGCCGCAACGACACGGCCTCCGTCTCCGAGCTCGCCGAGCGCTTCGAGACCTCCGAGTCCACGATCCGCCGCGACATCGACCGCCTGGAGGCCGCCGGACTTCTCGTGAAGGTCCACGGCGGCGCCGCGAGCGTCGACGCGGCCGTCTCGCCCGCGCCCTTCGTTGCAAACGAGCCCACGATGGCCGAGAAGCGCAGCCTCAACGCCGCCGAGAAACGTGCCATCGCCGCCTATGCCGCCAGCCTCATCGAGCCGGATGACTTCGTCTTCCTCGACGCCGGCTCCACCACCCAGATCATGGTCGAGCTGTTGGGTGAGCCGGCACTTTGCGCCACCTACGTCACCAACTCCGTCTCGAACGCCCTGGCCCTTGCGGCCCGTGGCGTCCACGTCATCGTCATCGGCGGCGACCTCAAGGCCGGCACCGAGGCCATCGTGGGACCGGGCGCCATCGATGCGCTGTCCCGCTACAACTTCTCAAAGGGCTTCGCGGGCGCAAACGGCGTCACGCGCGAGCAGGGCTTCACCACGCCGGACACGTCCGAGGCCATGGTGAAGATGCTGGCGCTGCAGCACAGCGCCAGCCGCTACGTCCTGGCAGACGCCAGCAAGCTCGGCGTCGTGACGCCCGTGACGTTCTCGGCGTTCTCGGACGCCACGCTCGTCACCGCCGGCGCCGTCGACGCCACCTACAGCACGCTACCCAACGTCGTGGAGGTAACCGCATGATCTGCACCGTCACGTTCAACCCGTCGCTCGACTACATCGTCCGCGTGGACGACATGCGCCTGGGCGTCATCAACCGCACCACCTACGAGCAGGTGCTGCCCGGCGGCAAGGGCATCAACGTGTCCATCGTGCTGGGCAACCTCGGCCACGAGAGCTGCGCCCTGGGCTTTCTCGCCGGCTTCACGGGCGCAGAGATCGCTCGACGCGTGCGCGAGGCGCATGTCCATGCCGACTTCATCGAGGTCGAGAAGGGCATGAGCCGCATCAACGCCAAGATCAAGAGCAACGAGGAGACCGAGCTCAACGGCCAGGGCCCGCTCATCACCGAGGAGAACATCGAGCAGCTCTACGCCAAGCTCGACGTGCTCGGCCAGGGTGACACGCTCGTCATCTCGGGCTCGGTGCCCAACACGCTGCCCGGCGACATGTACGAGCGCATCATGGCGCGCCTCGACGGCCGCGGCGTGCGCATCGTCGTGGACGCGGAGCGAGACCTGCTCACGCGCGTCCTGCCGCACCACCCCTTCCTCGTGAAGCCCAACAACATCGAGCTGGGCGACATCTACGGCGCCCGGCTCAAGACCCGCGCCGACGTCGTCCCCTATGCCCAGCGCATGCAGCGCGAGGGCGCGCGCAACGTCCTCGTCTCCATGGCGGGGGAGGGCGGTGTGCTCGTGGCCGAGACGGGCGAGGTGTTCGAGAGCCCCGCTGCCAAGGGCACCGTCGTGAACTCCGTGGGCGCGGGCGACTCCGCCGTCGCGGGTTTCCTCGCCGGTCTCGCCGAGACCGGCTCCTACGAGACGGCCTTCCACATGGCACTGTCCGCCGGCTCTGCCAGCGCCTTCTCCGATCACCTCGCCACGCGCCCCGAGGTCGAGGCG
>OLNE01000835.1_pt1 | contig 26057 bp, 18 predicted proteins | sample 1672431 | NCBI WGS metagenome assembly OLNE01 (sample SAMEA3136685, study PRJEB25190) | human gut metagenome | reverse complement strand
GGCGGAGAAGATGTCCATGACGTAGAGCACGTCGGCGTTGTCAAACGCGCCGCCGAACTGCTCGGAGAGGGCCTGCGTGCGGCTGTAGCGATGCGGCTGGAACACGACGACCACGCGGTCGTAGTCCAGGCCGGCGGCTGCGGACAGGGTCGCGGCGACCTCCGTGGGGTGGTGGCCGTAGTCGTCGACGACCGTGATGCCGTCGATGTCGGCCACATGCGTGAAGCGGCGCTTGACGCCGGCGAACGTGGACAGGGCCTTGGCGGCCTTCTCGACGTCCAGGCCGAGAACGTCGGCGACGGCGATGGCGGCCGTGGCGTTGAGCATGTTGTGGCGGCCGGGGTTGGCCTTGATGGTGACCCTCACCGCGACGCCGGAGGGCGTCGTGACCACGAGGTGGCTCTCGATGGAGTGGTGGCTGGGCTCGGGCGTGCACACGTAGTCGAACTCGCCCTCGCCCGCCATGCCGTACAGCACCACGTTGGCGCTCGAGGCTGCGGCAACGCGGCGCACGCGCTCGGACTCGCCGCAGGCGACGACGTGGCCCTCGGGACCCACGGAGTCCATGAACTGGCCAAAGGTCTTCTCGAGGTTCTCGATCGTGCCGTAGTGGTCGAGGTGGTCCGCCTCGATGTTGGTGACGACGGCCACGGTCGGGTCGAAGTAGAGGAACGAGCCGTCAGACTCGTCGGACTCGGCGACGTAGTACTGCGACCTGCCGCTGTGCGCGTTGGTGTCATAGCCCTCTACGAACCCACCGATGAGGAACGACGGGTCGAGGCCCATGCGGTCGAGCATCGTCGTGACCATGGAGCTCGTCGTGGTCTTGCCGTGGGTGCCAGAGACGGCCACAGTCGTGTGGCCCAGCGACAGCGCCGGCAGCATCTTGGCGCGCGGCCAGACCTCGATGCCCAGCTCGCGGGCGCGGACGACCTCGGGGTTCGTCTCGGGGATGGCCGTGGAGACCACGACGACGTCGGGCCTCACGGCGTCGACGGTGGCGGCCTCGTGACCAACGTGGACCTCGATGCCAGCGGCCTCGAGCTCGCGGACGTAGCGCGAGCTCTTGAGGTCGCTGCCCGTCACGACGATGCCGCGCTCGTGCAGGACGAGCGCAATGCCGCTCATGCCCGCGCCACCGATGCCGATGATGTGGACGCGCTTGAACGGAAGCTTCTCTGAAGTGGTTGCCATGTGGGCTGGCTCCCCTCGTTGCCTAGGTACATACAGCCCATTACTTTAGCTCATGGGACGCGAGGGGAGGCGCGCCGCACCAAATGGGCAGAGACAGCGGGTCGGCGACGGTTTGGCCCCGTCCCCGCTGTCAGCGGGCGACGCGCTCGAGCTCGTCGGCGAGCTTGGCCGCGGCCTGGTCCTGGGCAAGCCCCGCGGCGGCCTCACGCATGGCCTGGCGCTCGTCGGGGTGCTCGAGAAGCGAGAGGAGCTTCTCGCCAAAGGCGGGCGTGGCAACCTCGTCGTCGGTGAAGAGCACGGCGGCGCCGGCGTCAGTGAGGTAGCGGGCGTTCGTCGTCTGGTGGTCAGCCGTGGCAAACGGGTAGGGAACGAGGACGGACGGCACGCCGAGCGCGGCGATCTCTGCGATGGAGGAGGCACCGGCACGCGAGAGCACGAGGTCTGCCGCGGCAAGGACGTCTCCCATATTGTCGATGTAGCTCTCGAGGTGCCAGCGGCCGGTCTCCTCGGGCGTGAGCGCGAGGGCCTCGGACGCCGCCTCGTAGCCCGCCTTGCCCGTGGACTGAACGACGTGCAGCCCCTCGACCGCGAGCAGGCGGTCCTTGAGCGCCGCCATGCCCTCGTTGAGCGTGCGCGCGCCAAGGCTGCCGCCAAAGACGAGCAGCATCGTGGCGTCCTCGGGCACGCCGAGCGCGGCGCGCCCCGCCTGCCTGCTGCCGGCGATGACGCTCGCGCGCACGGGGTTGCCCGTGAGCACCACGTGGTTTGGGTCTCCCTCGCGCTCGAAGACCGGGCGCGCCGCCGGCACGGAGATGCACACGCGGCTCGCGTGGGCGCTCATCATCTTGTTGGCGAGGCCCGGCACGGAGTTCTGCTCGTGGAGCAGGTAGGGCACGTGGGCGTCGCGGCACCAGCCCAGCAGCGGGACCTCCACATAGGCGCCAAAGCCGATCGCGACGTCGGGCGCCGTGCCCGCGCCGAAGCGCCGGCCCAAGGCGCGCTTTGCCTGCCAGACGCGGTAGAGGCTCGAGACGGCCGTCCAGGGACGCGAGCGGTCGAAGCCCGTGACCTCCACGTCCACGAGCTCAAAGCCCGCGGCCGGCACGAGCGTGCCCTCGAGCTTGGAGGGGCGGCCGTAGAACGTCACGTGGTGGCCGCGGCGCCTGAGCTCCTCGGCAAGCGCGAGCGCCGGATTGATGTGGCCGGCCGTGCCGCCTGCCGCGATCGCAACCTCAAGAGAGCTGCCCATGGCTATCCCCTTCTCCCGCGGCGCCCGGACTGGGAGCGCCGGCCTGCGTTGGCACGAGACGTGCCGCCAACCCTAACCTCTGGCCCCCTGCCCGAGCGGAGGCGATCCGCCGGGTCGGGACCCAAATCTATCCTCTTCCTGCCGGCGCCGCCATCGACGACGCGCAGGTTGCCCCTCGCGCCCGACGTGCCCGCGAGCGGGGTCGAGGCGCTTGCGCGACCATTGCGTCCCGTCTCGGCGGAGACCTGCGAGGCCGAGCCCACCCGGCGCGCGCCGGCCGCGTGGACGCGGGGCTCGCCCACTCCCGTGTCCTCGTCGTCGCCCGAGAGCGCCATGGAGGCGCGGCGGCGGTCATGGACCGTCTCGGGAAGCGTCGAGTGCAGCGAGACGTTCACGATGACGCCCACGATGAGCAGGCAGCTCATGATCGACGAGCCGCCGTACGAGATGAACGGCAGGGGCTTGCCTGAGAGCGGGAACAGCCCGAGCACGCCGAACACGTTGAGGAACAGCTGCGCGAGCAGAAGCGTCACGCCGCCAACGGCGATGAGCCGCCCCTCGTGGTCCGATGCGTTGCGGGCCACGTCGAGGGCCTGGACGGCCAGAAACGCGAACGCCGCGAGAACCGCCAGCGTGCCCACGAGGCCGAGCTCCTCGCCCACGATGGCGAACACGAAGTCGTTGTGGGCCTCGGGCAGATACGAGTACTTCATGCGGCTCATGCCAAGCCCCACGCCCGTGAGCCCTCCCGAGCCAAACGCCATGAAGCCGCGCGTGAGCTGGTAGCCGTTGCCCCACTCGTCGCTCCAGGGGTTGAACATCGTGAGGACGCGCTGGCGGGAGTAATCGTCCCTGAGCGAGTAGACGAGACCAACCACCGCAACGAGCAGGGCAAACTTGATGAGGATGTCACGATCGAAGCCCGCGTCATAGGCGATGACGAACACGAGCAGGCAGATGATGCCCGCCGTGCCCTTGTCGGGCTGGACGACGATGAGCAGGACCGGCAGGCCCACGTAGAGGGCGAGACGCTTGGCGAACGTCGTCTGGTCGATGGTGCGCTCGGCGAAGAACTCGGCCGCCGTGCCCGAGGCCGCAAGCAGCACGAACACCTTCGCGAACTCCGAGGGCTGCAGCCTTAAGGGGCCCACCTCCAGCCAGCGCGTGGCGCCGTTCGCACCAGACCCCGCCACGCGCACGACCACGAGCATGCCGATGATGACGAGGCCCATGGCGGCCAGGCCGGTCTTGGAGCACAGCTTGTGGTAGTCGGCCTTGGCGGCGCCGGCGGCCAACACGAGACCAGCCACGATGAACAGTGCCTGACGCTTCACGTAGAAGGCGGCGTCTCCCTGCTCGCTCATGGCCTCCACCGAGGAGGCCGAGTAGATCATGACGAGGCCAAACAGCGTGAGGCCCACCGCCGCGGCGATGAGCAGAAGGCACGGGCGCATGATGCGCGCCGGCACCCCCATGATCTGCTTCTCGATGTTGTTGGCACCCGACGCGCGACCGCGCACCTGCGCTCGCGCGCCCGGGTGGGCGGTAAGGCTCGTCACTGGCGCTCCTCCATGGCCTTGGTGCGCTGCGCCACGAGGCCCTTGAACACGCGGCCGCGCTCCTCGTAGCCGGAGAACTCGTCGAACGAGGAGCAGGCCGGCGAGAGCAGCACAACGTCTCCGGGGCGCGCCTGGGCAATGGCCGCGTCAAGCGCCTGCTCCATGTGCTCGGCGCGGATGACCTCGAGGGCCGAGCCCTGGGCCTCAAGCGCCTGTGCGATGCGCTCCCCCGCCTCGCCGAAGCACACGGCCACGCGTGCCGAGGCGGCGACGTCTGATGCCATGTCGGCGAGCTCGGTGCCCTTGTCGTGGCCGCCGAGCAGGATGAGGACGCTGCCGGGCGCGAACGCCGTGAGCGCCTTGGAGACGGCGTCGGTGTTCGTGGCCTTGGAGTCGTTCACGAAGCGGATGCCCCTCGCCTGCCCGCACGGCTCGATGCGATGCTCGAGCGGCGCGAAGGCGAGCAGCCCCGCGCGCACGTCGTCGGCGTCGACGCCGCAGGCGAGCGCGGCGGCACTCGCGGCCAGCGCGTTCTCGACGTTGTGCTCGCCGTGGATGGAGAGCTCTGCCTTGTTGACGAGCACGGTGTCATGGCCGTCCTCGCGCACGACGAGCGTGCCGTCCGGGCGCTCCCACGCGGCGCACGGAAGCTCGTCGGCGGGTGTCTCGCCGGCGGCGAGCAGGTGGCACGCGCGCAGGCCCCTCGCCTCGAGACGGGAGATGACGGCGCGGCACCACTCGTCGCCGTCAGAGACCACGGCAAGGTCTGCCGCGTCGAGGTTGGCGAAGATCCTCTCCTTGGCGGCGGCGTAGTTCTCCATCGTCTTGTGCCAGGCGAGGTGGTCGGGCGTCACGTTGAGCAGCACGGCCACATGGGGGTGGAGCCTGCTGGTCGTGGCGAGCTGGAAGCTCGAGAGCTCGGCGACGAGCCACTCGCCCGGCGCCCTGCGCTCGACCTCGCCCACGGCCATCGTGCCGATGTTGCCCACGGCCTCGGCGGACAGGCCGCCGGCGCGCAAGAGGTCTCGCGTGAGCGTCGTGGTCGTGGTCTTGCCGTTCGTGCCGGTGATGCCCACCCAGTGCTCGGGGCTCTCGCGCCACGCGAGCTCGGGCTCGCCGATGACCTCGTCGGCATGCGCCGCGGCGCTGGCAAAGAAGTCGCTGAACTCGGAGATGCCCGGGCTCACGACGGCGAGGTCATAGTGGCCCTCGATGTCCTCGGTGCCGCACACCACGCGGGCTCCCGCCGCCTCCAGGGCGCGCGTGGACTCTCCCGGCTCGCTCTCGAGACCCCCATAGACGGTGACGGAGCGCGCGCGGCCGCCATGCCCGTTGTCGAGCAGGCAGTCCGCCACGGCCTCGCCGGTCTTGCCCAGGCCGAGGACCACGACGTCTCCGAGGTTGAGCTCACTTGCATCACACATGGCCATTGCCCCCTTGCAAAACAGCGGACGCCGCCCATGGCACGGCGGCGCCCACGTACCAACGCCCGATACGGGCGCAACGTGCTATCGAAGCTGGAAGTACAGCGCAAAGCCCACGGCAGCGAACATGGCGCTCACGATCCAGAAGCGGATGACGACCTTCGTCTCGCTCCAGCCCTTCTTCTCGAAGTGGTGGTGGAGCGGCGCCATCAGGAAGATGCGCTTGCCGGTCGACTTGAAGCTGATGACCTGCATCATGACCGAGAGCGCCTCGCAGATGAACAGGCCGCCCATGACAAGCGACGTCACCTCGGTCTTGGTGAGGATGGCGAGGGCCGCGAAGGCCGCGCCGAGCGCGAGCGAGCCGGTGTCGCCCATGAAGATGGAGGCCGGGTAGCAGTTGTGCCACAGAAAGCCCACGCAGGCACCGGCTGCCGCACCCGCGAAGACCGCGAGGTTGATCTCGTCGTAGCTGAAGGCCACCATCGCCATGGCGAGCATGACCACCATGACGGTGCCGCCGGCCAGGCCGTCGAGGCCATCCGTGAGGTTCACGGCGTTCGACAGTCCGGCGAGCATGAGGAACACGAAGAATACGTAGAGCCACGGCACGCTCACGGGGCCAATCTGCATCGAGAGCACGCCAAGGTCGACCGTGAGACCGCCCGGGAACGTGATCGTGGGCGCAATGCCAACCCAGTTGACGGCCAAAAGGCAAAAGGCCACGGAGATGACGATGAGCCCGGCCATCTTCTGGGAGGGCGTGAGGCCCAGCGAGCGGCCGTGGCTCACGGACTCGACGTCGTCGAGAAGGCCGAGCAGGCCAGTGCCCACCGTGGCGCAGACGCACAGGATGAGGTCGGGCGTCCAGCGGGCGAGCAGGACGGTGGTGAGCAGAAGCCCCACGAGCATGATGACGCCGCCCATGGTGGGCGTCCCCTGCTTCACGAGGTGGGTCTGCGGGCCGTCCGCGCGCACCTGCTGGCCGATGCCGTCCTTGCGCATGACGCGGATGAACGCGGGCATGAGCACAGCCGTGAGAAGACCTGCGACGAACACCGCGACGAACACGAGGTAGGTGGGGTACTGAGACCCGGCAAACAGGGCAGATAGCATGGCTAGCCCATCACCGCCTTCACAAATCGATCGAGATAGGCCGCACGGGACGCCTTCACGAGCACGAGGTCATCGGGCGCAAGCACCGGCGAGACGATTCTCGTGAGCTCGTCCACGTCCGAGACACGCACGAGCCTGTCCTCGGAAAATCCCATGAGCTTGGCCGCGCGCTCCATGTGGTCGGCGCGGTCCGTGCCCACGATGACAAGCATGCCGAGCGGCTTGGCGGCCGCGTAGGCGCCCACGAGCTCGTGGAGCCGGTCCTGCTCGTCGCCAAGCTCGCCGATCTCCCCGAGGATGGCGATGCGCCGTCCGCCGGGCGCCACGCGCATGCTGCACAGGGCGTTGAGCGCCGCCGCCGTGGAGTCAGGGCTGGCGTTGTAGGAGTCATCGATGACGCGGCAGCCGCACGCGGCGCGCACGACCTCCTGACGCATGTGCGTGGGCGCGAGGCTCGCGAGCGCCTTGGCCGCGTCCTGCGAGCCGACCCCCATGGAGACGGACAGCGCAAACGCGAGCAGGAAGTCCGGCACGACCTGCGCGCCGGTGAGCGAGAGGCTCTCGTGGAACTCGCAGCCGGCGGCCACGGCGCCAAGCGGGCGCGTCGCCAAGACGTCAAAGCTCGGGTGCGCCTCGTCGTCGAGCGTCACGTTGGAGGCGCTCACGGCAGAGCCCTCGCCCGCGCCCACGAGCACGACGGGGACGCCGGCGGGCTTGGCAAACGTCTCGGCGATGAAGGAGGTGTAGTCGTTGTCCGCGCACATGACGAGCGCGGGCGCGGGCGCGACGGTCGAGGCGGGCGGATTCGCGAGCGACGCGGCAATCTCCCCCTTCGCACGAGCGATGCCCTCGCGCGAGCCGAGCAGGCCGATGTGGCTCGTGCCCACGTTGGTGATGACGGCCACGCGCGGGCGCGCGCACTCGGCGAGCCGCGTTATCTCACCGGCGTGGTTCATGCCCATCTCCACGACGAGCACCTCGGCGTCGATGGGAGCCTCGAGCAGCGTGAGGGGCACGCCGATGAGGTTGTTGAAGTTGCCGGCCGTGGCATGCACCCGGTAGCGGGTCGCGAGCGCGGCGGCGAGCATGTCCTTGGTCGTGGTCTTGCCCACAGATCCCGTGACGCCCACGACGCACCAGTCCTGGGCAAGCCTCCACCATCCGGCCAGGCGCAGCAAAAACTCCGTGGCGTCGTCTTCCTCGCAACGCACGATGGCAGCCCCGTGCTCGCGCGCCGTGGCGAGCGAGGCCTCGTCGAGCCCCCTCGTGACGGCCACGACGCCCGCGCCCGCCTCGACGGCAGACGTCACGTAGTCGTTGCCGTCAACGCGCTCGCCAGGAAACGCCACGAACAGGCCATGGTCGCCCACGCGACGCGAGTCGATGGCCACGCCACGCGCGACCTCCTCCCCGGTGCCCCAGACAAGTGTTGCTCCCGTGGCGGCGCATATGTCAGACGCAGTGCACTCAATCATGCGTATCTCCCGATGGAGGGCACGCCCTCCCTAGTTTTGTGTTGGCACGCTCAGGTCCGTGAGGGCCTCACTCATGATAGCCGAGAAGGGCGCGCACGCCGCGCTGCCGTGCTGCGCCGTGCCGTACAGGCCCACGTAGCACAGCACCTGCGCGTCATCGCCGTTCGCGAAGCCGATGAACGAGCTGAGGTAGGAGTCATCCAGGTAGCCGCCCGTGTCGAGCGCCTGCTGGCCCGTTCCCGTCTTGCCCACGACGTCATAGCCAGCCACCTGGGCCTCCTGGCCCGTGCCCTCGAGCACGACCTCGCGCAAGTCGCCGATGACGCTCTCGCACGCCTCGGATGAGATGGCCTGCTGGCCCTGGCCCCAGTCGGCCTTCTCCGAGCCCTTCTGGACGAGGAAGTGGGGCGTCACGAGCGTGCCCTTGTTGGCGATGGCGCCGATGGCGCGCACGAGCTGGATGGAGGGGAAGGCGATGCCCTGGCCAAAGGCAGCCGCTCCCGTCGTGGCGCCGGTGTACTCGTCACGCGAGGGAACGATGCCGGCCGACTCGCCGGGGAAGTCGATGCCCGTCTTCTGGCCGATGCCGAACGAGGCGATGCCCGCGGCGAACTTGTCCGCGCCGATGGCCTGCCCCACGAGGGCGGCGCCGGTGTTGGAGGAGCGGCGCATGATCTCAGTGGGGGTCATGTCCATCATGTAGTCGCGGCCGTCGACGTCGGTCACCGTGTCGTCGCCGACCTTGACCTGGGCGGGCACGGAGAACGTCGAGCTCTTGTTGATCGTGCCCGTGTCATAGCCGATGGCCATCGTGAGCGTCTTGAACGTGGAGCCGGGCTCGTAGGAGTCCGAGACGCTCATGAGCTTGAGGGCATCGTTCGTGAGGGTCGAGGAGTCGGTTGGGTCGAACAGCGGCCACGAGCAGGCGGCGAGGATCTCTCCGGTGCCGGGCTGGGTGACGATGACGTTGCCGCTCTTGGCCTCCGTGTCGTCCATGGCCTGCGTGAGCTGCTCCTCGGCCACGCGCTGGACGTTGACGTCGAGCGAGACGACGATGTCCGTGCCGTCCGTGGCCTCATGGATCTCTGACGCGCCGCCGGCCACGGGCGAGCCGTCGCGGCCACGCTCCACGAGCATCTCGCCATCCGTGCCCGAGAGCACGTCGTCGTACTGCAGCTCAAGGCCGGACAGCCCGTGGCCGTCCGTGCCGATGAAGCCGAGCACCTGGCCGGCCGTGGCACCGTAGGGGTAGACGCGCTTGACGTCGGCGAGCGTGTAGACGCCCTCGATGTCCTTCGAGGCGAGCGTTGAGATGACGTCGGTGGCCACGTCGGTGTCCACCTGGCGCTTGAGGTAGGCAAACGTCGTGTCCTGCGACAGCGTGGGCAGGTAGTCGCTCGCCTGGCCGCCGAGCTTGTCGGCCAAGACCTGCGCAGCGGCGTTCTTGTCGCCCACGGCCCTCGGGTTGCAGTAGAGGGTGCGGCACTCGACGCTCGTGGCGAGCACGTTGCCGTTGCGGTCGTAGATGGTGCCGCGCTTCGCGAGTATGGCGACGTTCGTCGTCGACATGGCGTCGGCGCGGGCCGAGAGCCTCGGCGCGTCTATGACCTGCAGCCACACGAGGCGAGCAGCCACCACGGCGAGCAGGACGATCACGACGAGGGGCAGGCGCCTGCCGCCGGCGACCTCCCCGGCGCCCCCACGGCTGCGCCGCCGGCGCTCCTCGTCATACGAGGACGTCTGGCGGGGGCGGCGCTGGGATGTGTTGCGGCGGGAGGAGCCGCGTCTTGTGTCTCGAGAATTCATGCGACCTAGTGTAGGCGAGTTCGACCGCGCCCGAGCCGTTAGGAGAGCGAGTCCACGTCAGCTGCATTCGCGCCGGCCGTGGAGCCGTCGCCCTGCGTCTGGGTGGCCTGGCCGACCTCGCTGGCGACCTCGTCGGAGCTCTTCTGGGCCTGGGTGGCGTCGGGGGCGGCGTCCGTGGCCTGGGCGTCGGTGGCCTCGTCGGCGGCGCCGGTGCCCTCGGAGGCGGTGTCGGCGGAGTCGGAGACGCTGAGCTTCTCGGCCCCGTTGGCGGCCACCATGCCGTAGCTCTGCGTGGCGATGCGGTCGATGCGCTGGGTGCTCGAGAGCACGGAGCGCTGGATGCGCAGGTCGTCCTCGAGGGCGACCGTCTGCTTGAGCTCGCTGCGCATGCTCTCGTTGCTGGCAAGCGTGCCCACGGCCATGGAGTAGACGCCGATGCGGGCGACGCACAGGACGACGAGGGCGACGCACACGGCCGCGGCCAACTTGAGGTTGGCGATGAACTGGGGCGAGACCCCTCGGCGCTCGAGGTGGTCGAGACCCGCGCCCTCAACGACCTCGAAGGAGGTGCGCTGCTCGCGGCGGGGGGTCGCCTCCCCAAGATAGTCGAGGCGAACGGCCTCAGAGCCCTGGTACATCATTCGTCGTCATCCCTGCTTGGCTAGCGTGTTTTTTGAGCAAAGAGCCAGCTAGGGGCCCTTGCGGGCCCCTAGGCTCCGTGGTTCGTGTGTGGTGCGTTTGAGCTGCGTTTGTGCTGCGTTGCTGCTGCGTGTGGTGCGTGGTGCGGATGGTGCGAAGTGCTATGCCGTCGGCCGAGGCCGGCTGTGCCTTGCGGGCGCGCGGGCTAGCAGTCGAGCTTCACCGCCGCGCGCGTCTTGGCGCTGCGGGCGCGTGGGTTGCGCTCGAGCTCCTCCTCGCCCGCCACGAGTGGCTTGCGAGTCTTGACGCGGATGATCGGCACGTGGCCGCACACGCACACCGGAAGGTCCGGTGGGCAGGTGCACCCCTGACTCATCTCGCCAAACAGGTGCTTGACGATGCGGTCCTCGAGCGAGTGGTAGCTGATGACGCAGACGCGACCGCCTGGGTTCAGCCAGCGGATGGCCGCCTCGAGCCCCCTCTCGAGCACCTCGAGCTCGTGGTTCACCTCGATGCGCAGGGCCTGGAACGTCTTGCGCGCCGGGTGTCCGCCGTGGCGCCTCGCCGCCGCGGGAATCGCGGCCTTGATGGCGTCGACGAGCTCGAACGTCGTTCTGATGGGCTCCTTGGCCCTTCGCCTCACGATCTCGCGGGCGATGCGGGAGGCGAACTTCTCGTCTCCGTAGACGGAAAGGATCCGGGCGAGGTCGGCTTCGTCATAGGTGTTGATGACCTCGGCTGCGGTTTGGGTGTGTGTTCCCGGATCCATTCGCATGTCGAGGGGTGCGTCCTCGTTGTAGGAGAAACCCCTCTCGGGAATATCGAGCTGCGGGGATGAGACGCCGAGGTCGAACAGGAAGCAGTCCACGCCGGGCACCTCGGCCTTGACGAGAAGCTCGTCGAGGTCCCCGAAGTTGCCCTTGAGGAACAGGTGCCGGCCTTGCGGCACCTCGCGCTCGAAGCGCTCGGTGGCAGCGGCAAGCGCCATGTCGTCCTGGTCGATGCCGATGGACAGGCCGTCAGGCGCCACGCGGCGGGCGAGCTCGACCGTGTGGCCGGCCCCTCCGAGCGTGCAGTCGCAGACGATGTCCCCGGGCTTGGGGTCCAGCTCGCGCAGGACCTCCCCCAGCATCACGGGTACGTGCCGGTATTCATCTGTCATGCTCTCCACCCCCTAGTCCTCGTCATCGAGCAGGGCGTCGATGTCGACGTCGAGCTCAGCCTGCTTGGCGGCCCATGCCTCCGTGTTGTACACGGCGAAGTGGTCCGCGTCGCCAACGACGACCGCCTCGCGGCCGAGGGACAGCTTCTCCAGGTCGGACGGGGCAATCTTGCCAAGCGCGACGCGGCCGGACTTGTCGATCTCGACCGTGACCGTCTTGGCGTTCAGGCCCAGGCGAAGCGCCTTGTCCTTCTTGGAGCGCGGGTTGAAGCCCTCGGGAAAGCAGCTCTCGACCCACTCCTTGTGACCCTCGGGGGTGAAGCCCCACAGCGCGCCCTTCACATAGATGAGGCAGACCTTGTTGCCCGACTCCTTGAAGTCGTCGCGATAGTCGGCGGGAAGCGTGATGCGCCCCTGGGCGTCCACAGAAACGGTCTTGGACCCAGTCAGGTACATCGCTCAACTCCCCTCGAGGCATCGCGGCCGGCGTCCCGGTCATGCTCATCCGCGCTCGTTCGCGCTGTTAAGAATATAAAGCGCCGAACCAACCTGAGCAACCCTAAATCCGACTATTTCCCCCTAGCGATGACTGAACTCCCCCTACAAACGACTATCCATGACAGGCCCGCCCCATCGCTTGTGGCGAACGCCCGTTTGCCCACGAGCAATTGTGGGATGCCCCGGAAAAGAAAAGGACGCACGTCCCAAGAAGGACGCGCGTCACGTGACAAAGTTGTGAAGCCGCAGGTAGACGGCTTGTTTGTACGAAAATCGGCGAACGGCGCCCAGCGGGCGCCCCGACCGGGCCTACGCGTTGGCGCGCGGATGGGCGCCCATGTAGACCTCGCGCACGTGGGAGCGGTCGAGGTGCGTGTAGAGCTGCGTCGTGGAGATGTCGGCATGCCCCAGGAGCTCCTGGACGATGCGCAGGTCGGCGCCGCCCTCAAGCATGTGGGTGGCAAAGCTGTGGCGCAGCGTGTGCGGGTGAAGCCCCTCGATCCCCACGACGGCGCCGGCCTTGGCCACGAGCGAGTGCACGCTCTGGCGCGAGAGGCGCCTGCCGCGGTTGTTGAGGAACACCGCCGAGGACGAGACGCGCGGGCTCACGAGCTGGGGGCGCCACTGCTCGAGGTACTCGGACAGCACGCTTGCCGCCGTCCCCACGATGGGGACGATGCGCTCCTTGTCGCCCTTGCCCACGACGCGCAGCACCTGCTCGTCGAGCATGACCTGGCGAAGGTCCAGGCCGCACAGCTCGGAGACGCGCAGGCCGCAGCCATAGAGCACCTCGACGATGGCGTGGTCCCTCTGGCCGGACGCCGTGGCCGGGAAGGGCTGGTCGAGCAGCGCGGTGGCCTGCTCGCGGCTGATGACGTCGGGCAGGCGGTCGGGCTTCTTGGGCAGCGGGAGGTCCGCCGCCGGGTGCGTGATGGAGATGCGCTCGGCGACCATGAAGCGGTGGAAGCCCTTGATGGCCGAGACGGCGCGCTCGACGCTCGAGATGGCCAGGCCGCTCTCGCGCAGGCGACGGATGTGCTCCTCGATGCGCTCGCGCGTGACCTGGTCGGGGCGCGTGATGCCCTCGCGCCTGAGGCCGGCGAGGTAGCTGCGCAGGTCTCGGCCATAGGCCAGGACCGTGTTGCGCGAGCAGCCGCGCTCGACTGCCACGTAGTTGAGGTACTCCTTGAGTGCGCGCGAGAGTTCCACGACGATGTGCCCCCATGACTTGCCGGCGCCGCGATGCCCCGGCACCCTTACGGACGGGTCGCCCCGGGCATGCGACCCGGGGCGACCCCCATAGTAACGTCAGTTCAAACGATGATGCGCCGACATTGCGCGCGCGGCGCCGCATCGGCTGCGGGCGTGCTACTCCCCCGCGTTGACCTCGTGACGGTCGACGCCCTCGTGGCGGGCGATGGCGGCACGCACGAACTCGCGGAACAGAGGCTGCGGACGCGTCGGGCGGCTCTTGAACTCCGGGTGGAACTGCGCGGCGACAAACCACGGGTGAACGTCCTCGGGCAGCTCGACCATCTCGACGAGGCGGTCGTCCGGGGAGACGCCGGAGAACGTGAGGCCGGCCTGGTGGAGCTTCTCGCGGTAGGCGTTGTTCACCTCGAAGCGGTGGCGGTGACGCTCGTAGACGAGCTCCTCGCCGTAGGCCTCACGCGCGAGCGTGCCCTCGGCGACCTTGCAGGGGTAGGCGCCCAGGCGCATGGTGCCGCCCTTGGACGTAACGTCCTCCTGGTCGGGCATGAGATCGATGACCGGGTACTCACAGTCGGGGACGAACTCGGTGGAGCTGGCGCCCGGCATGCCGGCGACGTTGCGGGCGTACTCGCACACGGCAACCTGAAGGCCCAGGCAGATGCCAAGGAACGGCGTGCCGGTCGTGCGGGCGCGGTGCGTGGCGAGGATCTTGCCCTCCAGGCCGCGGATGCCAAAGCCGCCGGGCACGAGGATGCCGTCGGCGTCGCCGAGGACCTGCTCGACGTCGTCTTCGGTGAGGTTCTCGCCTTCGATGAGGTTGATGTCGACGTGGCGGCCGTAGTAGACGCCGGAGTGGTGCAGGGCCTCGATGACGGACAGGTAGGCATCGGGCAGCTGCGTGTACTTGCCCACGACGGCGATCTTGGTGACGTCGGCCTTGTCGTTGGCCTCGTGCATGCGGCTCGTGAAGCCGTACCACTCGCTCATGTCGCTCTTGCGCGGGTCAAGGCCAAGGCGCTCGCAGACCTTGAGGTCAAAGCCCTGGCGGGCGAGGTGCTCGGGCACGTCGTAGATGGAGGCGCAGTCCGAGTTCTCGAAGACGTGGTCGGGCTCGACGTCACAGAAGCTCGCGATCTTGGCGCGGATGGACTCGTCGACCTCGTGGTCGGAGCGGCACATGATGAAGTCGGGCTGGATGCCCATGGAGCGCAGCTCGCGCACGGAGTGCTGCGTGGGCTTGGTCTTGACCTCGTGGGCGGCGGCGATGTAGGGCACGAGGCTCACGTGGATGAGGCAGCAGTCTGCCGCGCCCTTCTCCTTGCGGAACTGGCGGATGGCCTCGACGAACGCCTGGCCCTCGATGTCGCCGATCGTGCCGCCGAGCTCGGTGATGACGACGTCTGCGCCCGTCTGCTCCTCGACGCGGCGGAAGCGCTCCTTGATGGCGTTCGTGACGTGCGGGATGACCTGGACGGTGCCGCCAAGGAAGTCGCCGCGGCGCTCGCGGGCGATGAGGCTCTGGTAGATGGCGCCCGTGGTGAAGTTGGAGTTGCGCGTGAGGTTCTCGTCGATGAAGCGCTCGTAGTGGCCCAGGTCGAGGTCGGACTCATAGCCGTCCTCGGTCACGAAGACCTCGCCGTGCTGGAACGGGCTCATCGTGCCCGGGTCGACGTTGAGGTAGGGGTCAGCCTTCTGCATCATGACCTTGTAGCCACGAGACTTGAGCAGGCGGCCGAGCGAGGCGGCGGTGATGCCCTTGCCGAGGGACGAGACGACGCCACCAGTCACGAAGATGTGCTTTGTCATGCGAGGAAACCTTCCCGTAGAGACCAACGAACACTACTTTCTACGGGTCTTTATCCTAGCACCGCACGGGCGGCTCCGCGCGCACTTCACGCCAAATTAACGATGCCGCCAGGACGGCGCCAAAGGGGACGGGTTCGTTTGGTCCGGGACCAAAGGGACCCGTCCCCTCTGGTCCCTATGCGAGCAGGTAGCGCTCGATCGCCTCGGCCACGCCGTCGTGGTCGTTGTCGGCAACCTGGACGTCGGCGGCCTCCACGGCGCAGGGCAGCGCGTTTCCCATGGCCACGCCAAGGCCCGCCGAGCGCAGCATGGCCAAGTCGTTCTCGGCGTCTCCCACCGAGATGGTGGACGACTCGGGCACGCCGAGCAGCGCCGCGAGCCTGGCCAGGCCCACGCCCTTGTCGATGCCGGGGGCCGAGAACTCCATGCTCGAGCGCTCGCAATTCGTGATAACCACGCCCGAGCCCTCGAGCCGGGCGCGGCAGCGGTCGCGCGCGGCAACGTCCGCGAAGTGGAAGTCGAGCTTGGACTGGGGCACGTCGGGCCTGCGCGCGAACGCGTGAGCGTCGGCGATGACCGTGGACGTCTCGTGGTAGAGCTGCTCGTAGATGCCCACGCCGCAGCGCGCGGTCTGGGACATCTCGTCTGCCTGCATGTAGATGCCCGTGCCGCTCGTGACCTCGAGCAGGAAGAACCCCTCCTCCTCCGCCACGTCCAGGGCGTGAGAGATGAACGCGGGGTCGAGGTTCGTCTCGTCCACGACGCGGTCGTGCTCCATGTCATAGATCACGGCGCCGGCACAGCAGATGGCGTAGCGCACGCCCGGCAGCTCGTCTCGGTACTTCGTGACCATGACCGGGCAGCGGCCCGAGCAGATCGCGACGGTCTTGCCGGCCGCAGCCGCGCGCTCGATGGCGGCGACGGAGCTTGGCAGCACGCGCTTGCGCGAGTCAAGCAGCGTGCCGTCCATGTCAAGCGCGATGATCTCAAAGGCCATGCGAGTCCCCCTCAGTCTCGATGGTTCGTAAAAAATGAGACAAGGGGACTGTCCCCTTGTCTCATTCCGGTTGCTTACCTGTGGTAGATGCCCGTGCGCTCGTACTTGGGCTCGCAGCACACGTTGATGCCCAGGCGGCGCAGCACCTGCTCGTCGGTCGCGGAGATGATGACCGAGAAGAACGCGTCGCAGCCGCGCAGCCGCCCGAGGCCGTCGAGCACGCGGGCCGCCACCTCGTCGGTGGCCGAGGTGATGGAGAGCGCCATGAGCGTCTCGTCCGTGTGCAGGCGCGGGTTGGAAGACCCAAGGAAGTGCGTCTTGAGGTAGCTGATGGGCTCGATGGCGCTGTTCGAGATGACCTCGAGCTCGATGTCCACGCCCGAGACCACCTTGAGCGCGTTCATGAGCAGCGAGCTGGCCGCACCCAGGCGCGTCGAGGTCTTGCCCGTGACGACCGAGCCGTCAGGCATGACCATGGCGCCCACCGGCGAGCCCGTGACCTGCTCCTTCGTTAGGGCTGCGGAGCGCGCCGGCGAGTAGTTCTTGTCGATGCCAGCCTTCTTCATGATGAGCTCGAGGCGGTCGACCTGCTCGGCGCCCATGCCCGTGCGCTTGACGCCCACGGCAGCCTGGAAGTAGCGGCGCACGATCTCCATGCGGCTCGCGTCGCGGCACGCCTCGTCGTCTGTGATGGCGAAGCCCACCATGTTGACGCCCATGTCCGTGGGACTCTGGTAGGGGCTCTCGCCCAGAATCCTCTCCATGAGCGCGCGCACCACGGGGAAGGCCTCGACGTCGCGGTTGTAGTTCACCGTGGTCTTGCCGTAGGCGTCAAGGTGGAACGGGTCGATGATGTTGGCGTCGTCCAGGTCTGCGGTGGCGGCCTCGTAGGCGATGTTCACCGGGTGCGTGAGCGGCAGGTTCCACACCGGGAACGTCTCGAACTTGGCGTATCCGGCCTCCACACCGTGCTCGTGCTCGTGGTAGATCTGCGACAGGCACGTGGCGAGCTTGCCCGAGCCGGGGCCGGGCGCCGTCACGACCACGAGCGGGCGCGTCGTCTCCACGAACTCGTTTCTGCCGTAGCCCCTCTCCGAGACGATGAGGTCGACGTCATGAGGGTATCCCTCGATTGGGTAGTGCAGCTTGCAGGCGATGCCAAGCGACTCCAGGCGGGCGCGGAAGACGTTTGCGGCAGGCTGGTTGGCGTACTGCGTGAGCACGACCGCGGCCACGGCGAACCCCTGGCCGCGGAACAGGTCCACGAGGCGCAGGACGTCCTCGTCATAGGTGATGCCGAGGTCGCCGCGCGCCTTGTTCTTCTCGATGTGGTTGGCGTTGATGGCGATGATGACCTCGACGTCGTCGGCGAGGCTCTTGAGCATGCGGAACTTGGAGTCTGGCTCGAACCCGGGCAGCACGCGGCTCGCGTGGTAGTCGTCGAACAGCTTGCCGCCGAACTCGAGGTAGAGCTTGCCGCCGAACTGGGCGATGCGCTCGCGGATGTGCTCAGCCTGCAGCTCGATGTACTTGTCGTTGTCGAATCCCTGGCGCATGCGCCCTCCCTCGCCTGGCCGCGCGGCACGGGCCCGCGGACGGCCCGTTCACGGCTATCATCTTTTGCAACACTCTGACTTTACCTGACTGGAGGCCCCACGTGAGCGAGACGACCACCATCAAGCAGACGGGCGCGACCCTGGGCGAGCCCACCCAGGCAGCCGGGGCTGCCGATGACATCACGACGCGCCTGCGCCCCATCTTCACCGAGGAGGGCCTCGCGCGCATCCAGGGATCGCGCGTGCTCGTGATAGGCCTGGGCGGCGTGGGCTCGAGCTGCGTGGAAGCGCTCGCGCGCGCCTGCGTGGGCGAGCTGTTCCTCGTGGACCGCGACACGGTTGACGCAAGCAACCTCAACCGCCAGGCGCTCGCGTTCGAGAGCACCGTGGGGCGCGTCAAGGCCGACGTCATGCGCGAGATGGTCCGAGAGATCAACCCGCGCTGCCGCGTGGAGTGCCGGCAGAGCTACGTCACGAAGGAGAGCCTGCCCGAGGTGCTTGCCTGGGCCGGCGCCGAGGTGAACGGGCAGGGCCAGGTGGTGGGCCGAGGAAGGCTCGACTACGTGGTGGACGCCATCGACACGATCACGCAGAAGATCGAGCTCGCCCGCCTCACGTGGGGCGCGAACATCCCCGAGGTGAGCAGCATGGGCGGCGCCAACAAGCTCGACCCCGAGAAGTTCGCCCTCGCAGACATCTCCAAGACCCACGGCTGCCGCATGGCGCGCACGATCCGCAGGGAGTGCTCGCGCCGCGGGGTGCGCCACCTCGAGGTGCTCTACTCGCCCGAGGAGCCCGTGCGCCCCAGGCCCGTGGCCGGAAGCTCTCACGGCGGACTGTCCAACCTGGGCACGGCGAGCTACATGCCGCCCATCATGGGCCAGATGGTGGCCGGGCGCGTCATCCGCGCGCTCATCGGCTACGAGCCGTGGCGCTGGGACAGGGGCGAGCGGTGACGGCGGGGCCGGCACCATCCGACACCGCTCGCGAGACGGGCGTCTTTGACCTGCACGCGCACCTCGCGTTCTATGACGACCCCGCGGCCGCGGCGCGCAAGCTCGCGGCGGCAGGCGTGGGCGCGCTGTGCGCCACGGTGACGCCCGGCGAGTTCGAGCGTGCCGAGCGCGAGCTCGCAGGCGCGGACAACGTGCGCGTGGGCGTGGGCCTGCACCCCTGGTGGCTCGCGGACGGCCGCTGCGACGAGGCGGACGCGCGCCACGCGGCCGAGCTCGCCGCCTCGATGCGCTACGTGGCCGAGGTCGGACTGGACTTCTCGCACGGCCGAGACGCGAGCGCCGCGCTGCAGGTCTCGGCACTTGACGCCGTGCTCGACGCATGCGCGGGAGGCGGCCACGTGCTGTCGCTGCATGCCGTGGCCTCGGCCGACGCCGTGCTCGACCTGCTCGAGCGCCACGGAACGTGCGAGAGAAACGACGTCATCGTCCACTGGTTCTCCGGCTCGGGAGAGCAGCTCACGCGCGCGCGGCAGATGGGCTGCCTGTTCTCGGTGAACGCGTTTGGGCTAAGGACGCGGCGGGGACGCTCCTACGCCACGCAGATCCCGGCCGCCCAGCTGCTGCTCGAGACAGACCTGCCTGGCGAGGGCGCCCACGCCCTCGAGTGGCCACCCGACCGGCTTGCGGGGCGCCTTCGCGAGACGCTCGACGAGCTCTGCGAGCTGCGAGGCGAGGACGTGAGCGGCGTCATCGCGGCCACGAGCCGCCGCCTGCTCAGCCTGCAATAGGCAATGTTGCTACGGCGATTCGTCACGCTTGCCGCGTTGCCGTGGCGATTCGTCACGCTCAAGCGCCGTTCAGCGTGCAGAAGCGCCACACGAACGATGGCGACGTGCAAGAGCGCCACACGAACGATGACGACGTGCAGAAGCGCCACACGAACGGCGCCGGCGTGCAAACGCCGGACGCGCTAGGCCTCGGAGAGAAGCTCGCGGGCGTGTGCGAGCGAGATGTCAGACGTGTCGCCGGAGAGCATGCGCGCGATCTCTGCCACGCGCTGCTCGCCCGATATCTCGCGCAGGGTCGTCTCGGGACGGCCGTCCTCGCCCACCGACTTCGACACGAGGTAGTGGCACTGGCCCGCCACCGCCACCTGCGCGAGGTGCGTCACGACGATGACCTGGTGCGTCTTGGCGAGGTCGGCGAGCACCGCGGCGAGCGAGCGGGCCGTGGAGCCGCCCACGCCGGCGTCCACCTCGTCGAACACGAGTGTGTCCACACCGTCCGCGTTGCCGAGGACGACCTTGCACGCAAGCATGACGCGGCTCACCTCTCCGCCCGACGCGATGCGCCGAAGCGGACGGGCCGTGAGCCCCGCGCCGGGACGGTACATGAGCTCCACGCGCCCGGGGCCGCCCTGGCCCCACTGCTCGCGCGGGCTGCGCTCGAGGGCCACCGTGAGCTCCGCGCCGGCCATCTCGAGGCGAGACATCTGCTCGGTGACGGCCGCCGAGAAGCGCGGGGCCGCCTCGGCGCGCACGGCGTCGAGCGCGTCGGCCGCCCTCGCGAGGCGCCCCTCCGCCCTGTCGACGGCACGCTCGGCCGCACGCTCGCGCTCGCCCGAGTCGCCGACCGTCTCCACGACCTCGCGGGCCCGCTCGCGACGCGCGAGAACGTCCTCCATGCCCGGCCCGAACGTGCGCATGAGACCCTGCAGAGACGCCACGCGCTGCTGCATGCGCTCGAGCTCGACGGGGTCAAGGTCAACGGAGTCGCGATACTCGCGCAGCTGCGAGGCGCAGTCCTCCACGTCGATGAGCGCGCTCTCGAGCGAGTCTGCCAAGGTCGCCAGGGCGTCGTCATAGCGCGAGGCGTCGCGCAGCTCGCCCACGGCGCCCGAAAGCCGGTCCATGGCGCCGCCGTCTCCCGAGACGGCCTCGCGGGCAGACTCGCTCGCACGAAGCAGCGCCTCGGCGTGCTCGGAGCGGGGCAGCGCGTCCTCGAGCTCCTCGAGCTCGCCTGGCTGCGGGTTCACCTCATCGATGCGACGCAGCTCGAACTCGGCCTGCTCGAGGCGCTCGCTTCCGCTGCGCGCGAGCTCGCGCACGCGCTCGAGCTCCGCGGCGGCGTCCGCGGCCTCGGCGAGCGCGTCTCGGTACTCGGCGAGTGCCCTCACGGCGGGCTCGCCCGTCCAGGCGTCGAGCATCTGGGCATGGGTGGCCACGGACAGTAGGCGCTGGTGCTCGTGCTGGCCGCACAGGTCCACCGTGGAGCCGACCTGGGCCGCGAGCTCGGCCACGCTCGCCATGTGGCCGTCGAAGCTCACGCGACCGCGGCCCGCCGCCTCGACGCGACGCCTGACAACGTGGCCGTCCGCGTCATCGGGTCCCAGGTAGACGTGTCCCTCCACGAGCAGGTGGTCATCGCCCTCGCGCACCGCTCCCGCGTCTGCCCGCTCGCCCACGAGCAGCTTGAGGGCGGAAAGCAGCGCCGTCTTGCCGGCGCCCGTCTCGCCCGTGAGCACGGTGAGACCGGCGGCGGGACGGATCGTCGCGTCACGGATGAGGGCCACGCTCTGGACGTGGAGCTCGTCAATCATGGTTGGCTGCCTCCCTGGCACATGGCAGCGGCCGCACGTGGCGGCCGCGACTGGCTCCTACTGCTTCTTGCGCATCTGCCCGTAGAAGACGCGCGACACCGAGTCATAGAACCCGCCGGCGTCCGAGTCGAGCAGGATGACGTCGCCGGGTCCGCGGCGAACGGAGCACGCGACCACCTGGCCGCCCTCCGGGCAGGTGACGAGCTGCCCGTCCACGAACACGCTGCTCTCGGCGGGTCGCTCGTCTGACAGCTCGAGCTCCACGATGTCTGCCGAGGACGTGAGAAACGCGCGGGCGAGGATCGTGTGGGGCGCTATGGGCACGCAGACCATGCCGTTGAACTCGGGCGTCACGATGGGACCTCCCGAGGAGAGCGCGTAGCCCGTGGAGCCGGTGGCCGTGGCCACGACGAATCCGTCGCCGCGCAGGCGGTCGATGCGATTGCCCGAGACGCTCACGTCGAACTCGATCATGTCACCGAGCGCGCCGCGCGTGAGCGCGAGCTCGTTGAGCGCAAAGTGGTGGGTGTCCCTCATGAGGCCGCCGCCGCAGCAAAACGTGACGTCCACGTCGAGCGTGGCGCGTCTGCTCTGGTGCATCTCTCCTGCAAGCGCGCGCGAGACGGACTCCACGATGTTCTTAGAGCCGGCACCCGTGAGAAACCCGAGGTGCCCGAAGGACAGGCCGAGGATGGGAATCTCGCGATAGCCCACGATGCTCGCCGCGCGCAGCAGCGTGCCGTCACCGCCGAGCGACACCACGAGACAGGCGCCCGTCGGGTCGCAGACGCGGTTGGGCTCGCGCTTCTTGTCGTGCGCCCACACGACCTCGACGCCCTCGTGGGCAAGCCACACCTCGAGCGTCGCCGCAGCCTGCACGGCATCGGCGCGCGAGTAGTTGGGAACGAGCAGGACCTTCACGCGGCACTCCCCTTTCTGCGGCCGCCTGGCCGAGAAAACATTCGTTCGATGATTCTACCACCAGGAGACGGATAGCACGCCGGCCGTCAGGCCGAACGGCCGCCCCGCGACGGATCCGTCAGCCTCAGGTAAGAGCAGGGCCCGGCTCCCGCGCCGCCCGGGGATGGCAAGAATGCCGGCCGTCAGGCCGAACGGCACCCCCGGCCGCGAGACAGCAAGGGCCCGGGAGGTTCCGTAGCGGACATTCCGCAGCGGCCGGGCGCCTCGTTTGTCACGAGACCCCCATCCGCGAGGACGTCCGCGAGGAACCTCCCGGGCCCGACGGGTATCCGTCAGCAGGTCCTACTGGTACTCAGCCACGTCGATCCACCCGCGGAGGAACTCCTCCTCCTTGGCGTCGCGGTGACGGGCAAGCTCGCTCGCCGCCACGATGCTCGTCCAGCGACGGACGACCTGCATGGGCATGTCGGCCATCTTGCAGAACATGATGAGGTACTTGTCGGCAAGCGCCAGGTCCTCGAGGGCAAACAGCAGGTAAGTCATGGCGGCGTCGGCGGCCGGAGAGCCCTGCGTGGCGTGCGCCCAGTCGCAGACGTACAGCAGGCCGTCATCGCCCACGATGACGTTGGACGGGTTGAAGTCGCCGTGGCAGACACGGTTCTCGGCCTTCATGCCGTCGAGGCGGATGAGCAGCTCGTAGCGCGTCGTGGCGTCGATCTCGGTGAGGCCGTTGATCATGCGGGCGTACTTGTCGCGCTGGCGGTTGAGCAGCGGCGCCGTGTGGCCGTTGACCTCGAGCTGCAGGCGAACGAACTGCTCGAGGTACTCGTCGACGTTCTTCTTGTCGGCCTTCATGCGCTCGGCGAGCGTGGTGCCCTGCACCTTCTCGGTGGCAAGCGCCCAGCCCTCCTCGGACTTCGACACCTCGAGGATCTTGGGCACGCGGATGCCGGTCTCCTGGATGCGGGCGAGGTTGAGCGCCTCGTTGAAGACGTCGCTCTCGGCCTTGGAGACGTTGAAGACCTTGACGATGCGGTCGCCCGTGTCATAGACCACCTTGTTGCCGCGACGGACAAGCTCCACCTTGTTCTGAGGAAGCTCCATGCTAAGCCCTCCCTAAAGGGTCTTGGTGAGTGATGGTGGGGAGGCCGCCAGCCCCTGGCGGGCGCTCCCCTCCCCCCTATGCTTCGGCGCCGGGCGCGGCATCGCGTGCGCCCGGCGCATCAGCGAAAAACTAGTCCTCGTAGCTCTTGGGCTCGCGGCCGTAGTAGGCGTCGAGGTAGAGCTCCTTGATCTCGCTCATGAGCGGGTAGCGCGGGTTGGCCGGCGTGCACTGGTCGTTGAAGGCGTTCTCGGTCATCTCGTCGAGCGTGTCGAGGAAGTACTTCTCGTCAACGCCGTACTCGGCGATCGTGTGCTTCACGCCCACGTGGTCGCACAGCTCGTTGATCTTCTTGACGAAGTTCTCGAACACCTCGTCGTCGTTCTTGCCGGTGACACCGCAGTAGCGGGCGGCCTCGGCGTAGCGGGCCTTCGCGTGCGGGTAGGCGTACTGCGGGAACGTGCCCATCTTGGTGGGGACGTCGGCGGCGTTGTAGCGCATGACGCGCGTGAGGATGACGGCGTTGGCAAGGCCGTGCGGGATGTGGTGGTAGGCGCCGAGCTTGTGGGCCATGGAGTGATTGAGGCCGAGGAAGGCGTTGGCGAAGGCCATGCCGGCAAGGCAGGAGGCGTTGGCCATGCGCTCGCGGGCCTCGGGGTCTGCCGCGCCGTTGTCATAGGCGCGCGGCAGGTACTCGAACACGAGCTTCATGGCGCGAAGGGCCATGGAGTCGCTCCAGTCGCTGGCCATGACGGAGACGTAGGCCTCGAGGGCGTGCGTGAGGACGTCCACGCCAGAGGCGCTCGTGAGGCCCTTGGGCTGGGTGTCCATGTTGTTGGCGTCAACGATTGCCATGTTGGGCAGCAGCGCGTAGTCTGCGAGCGGCCACTTGATGCCCGTCTCGGCATCCGTGATGACGGAGAACGGCGTGCACTCGGAGCCGGTGCCCGAGGAGGTCGGGATGGCCACGAAGTAGGCCTTCGAGCCCATCTCCGGGTAGGTGTAGACTCTCTTGCGGATGTCCATGAAGTCCATGGCCATGTCCTCGAAGTTGGCCTCGGGGTGCTCGTAGAGGACCCACATGATCTTGCCGGCGTCCATGGCCGAGCCGCCGCCGAAGGCGATGATCACGTCGGGCTCGAAGCTCGTGAGGATCTCCGCACCCTTGCGCGCACACTGCAGCGTGGGGTCAGGGGCGACGTCCCAGAAGCAGGCGTGCTCGATGCCCAGCTCGTCGAGCTTCTGTTCGATGGGCTTGATGAAACCGTTCTTGAACAGGAACTGGTCCGTGACGATGAACGCGCGCTTCTTGTGCATGACACGACCGAGCTCGTCGAGGGCCACAGGCTGGCAGCCCCTCTTGAAGTAGACCTTCTCGGGTGCGCGGAACCAGAGCATGTTCTCCCGCCTCTCTGCGACCGTCTTGATGTTGAGCAGGTGCTTGGGGCCCACGTTCTCGGAGACGGAGTTGCCGCCCCAGGAGCCGCAGCCCAGCGTGAGGGACGGGGCGGTCTTGAAGTTGTAGAGGTCGCCGATGCCGCCCTGGGAGGACGGGGTGTTGATGAGGATGCGGCACGTCTTCATGGCCTCGGCGTGCTTGGCCATCTTCTCCTTCTCCGTCGTGGAGATGAACAGCGAGGAGGTGTGGCCGTAGCCGCCGTCCGCCACGAGGCGCTCGGCCTTGGCGATGGCCTCGTCGAACGTCTTGGCCTTGTACATGCCCAGGACCGGCGAGAGCTTCTCGTGGGCCATCTCCTCGGAGGGCTCCACGCTCGTGACCTCGCCGATGAGGATCTTGGTCTTCTCGGGCACGTCCACGCCAGCCATCTGGGCGATCGTGTGGGCGCTCTGGCCCACGATCTTGGCGTTGACCGAGCCGTTGATGATGACGGTCTTGCGGACCTTGTCGAGCTCGGCGCCCTTGAGGAAGTAGCAGCCACGGGCCTTGAACTCGGCCTTGACGGCGTCATAGACGTCCTCGAGCACCGTGACGGACTGCTCGGAGGCGCAAATCATGCCGTTGTCGAAGGTCTTGGAGTGGATGATCGAGTTAACGGCGAGCTTGACGTCTGCCGTGGAGTCGATGATGGCGGGCGTGTTGCCGGGGCCCACGCCCAGGGCGGGCTTGCCCGAGGAGTACGCGGCCTGGACCATGCCCGGGCCACCGGTGGCCAGGATGATGTCCGCGGAGCGCATGAGCTCGTTGGTGAGCTCGAGGGAGGGCTGCGCGATCCAGTCGATGATGCCCTCGGGGGCGCCGGCGGCCACGGCGGCGTCATAGTCTGCCTTGCTCATGTTAGCGGCAGCCTGGATTACCTGCTCGGCTACCTGCTGCTGCACGGTATCGGTCACTGTGGCGGTGACCTGCTGCTGCACGGCTGCTGTTACCTCTTCCGTCACCTGCTGGCGGACGGCGGCGGTCACTTTCGTCTCGACCTGCTGGCGCACGGCCTCGGTGACCTTTTGAGTGATGACCGGCCGCTGAGCCTCTACAGCGTCTGTGACCTGCTTCAGAGCCGTCTCGTACACGGTGGTTTCATCCAGGGATTTGATCAGGGTGTTCAGCTCCTCGGCATAGTTTTCAATGGTCAGATCCGGCACGTTAAGGCCCTTAGTCCGAATCTGCGTAGCAGCGGTCTCCAGGAGGGAATTGAATACCTGCTTTGCACCGCTGTTCAGGGCCTCACTGTTGGCGGAAAGGGTGTTCAGCCCACTGGACAGGTCTGCAAGGCCTGCCTTCAGCTGCGCTGCCCCGTCGTCCACGGAATCGGCGCCGCTCTTGATAG
>OLNE01000834.1_pt1 | contig 26071 bp, 13 predicted proteins | sample 1672431 | NCBI WGS metagenome assembly OLNE01 (sample SAMEA3136685, study PRJEB25190) | human gut metagenome | reverse complement strand
ATGCGGGTACCGCAACCCGACATTATCGAGCATTTTGGCAACGCAGATGCCGTGCTGCTGCCGCCGGAGCGGTGCTTAAGCCGTAAGGCGGGAATTGTGCGGTGTTGCCAATACTTTCTCAAGTTGCAGGCCATCTACTATTGCTTAAATCGTCAAATTATTCTCGCTTGATTTCCAAAGAAATTCTCTGTATCGAAATACAAATTGTATTATTTAATAAGTTTAATACAAAAATAGCGTTGTATTCCCGCCATTTCACATCACGTTTCCACGTTTTTGTCTATCAAGCAGCATGCCAACCTCTGCCCTCACTCTCTCCATATCAACTTTCGCCTTTCTCCCTATCCCGCCAAATCCCATCGTTTGGTCGGCCGTTTTAATTCCAAATCGTATAATACGGCTCATATATGCCATTTTGTTTTTAGCGTTTTCCTTCTACTCCGCCTGACAGAATAACCAATACCCTGTGTAAAATTGCAACTCTTCCCTTTCGCAGCGTACAGTGTTGCATCTTTACACAGGGTATTACGATCCCTGTCGTATTATAAAAAGGTAATTCACCCTGCAGATTGTTGCCATTTACACAGGTTTCCCCTCTTTTTTGGTTCCCCGCACCTGATTCACCCAAAATCCGCTTTATTTTGCAAACGCTGCATCGCGCTTTTCCTCATGTTTTGCTCTGTAAACCTGTGTAAAATTCCAACATATTTCTCCTTTTTTCCTATTCTCACCTTCTATCCGTTTTGTTGTAATTTCGCACAGGTTTATGTTTTGTAGTATTTTCAGGCTGCTTTGCATACAAAACGGCACCGCGTCTTTCAAAAAACGCGGTGCCGCCTTTGATTTATTCAAGGCAACACCGCACAATTCCCGCCTTGCGGCTTAAGCACCGCTCCGGCAGCTGCGGCACGGCATCTGCGTTGCCAAAATGCTCGATAAGACATCCAGTATTATCTGCGCTTTTGGCTTGGCAGCTGCCGCACCTCGCTCGCCGTATCGGCACTTAGAATTATGCGGTATTGCCTCAAGATTTTGAAGTGCTTACCCTGCCGTGCTGTTCTGCTCTGTCAGCCCCGTAAACACTGGGTCGTTCAGCAGCATTCCGGGAACAACATATCGGTAGGTGATTGCCTGCCTGCCGTTGATCACACGCACACTATCGTTGGCCAGTGCCAGCTCTTTCAGGGTTTGCATATCCTCATCGTTCAGATAGATGGAGATCTGCTCCAGGCCAGATGTCTGCTTATATTTTGTCCCGTTTGTAACGGGAACATAGCGGCTGCTGACGGGGTTCAACTCGTAATTCTGCACCCCGCACAGGCGCGCTTTCGCAGCCTGTTCATGGATCAGCTCCGATGTCAGGGTGCCCAGCCGCGTGCCGCGCCAGTCTGCTTCGCTTTGCAGCACTGCCCGCACAGCCAGGTGCAGCCGGATGACAATTCGCTGTTTCATATCGTGGATTCCTGTATTCCTATTTGCATGGATTTTTGTTGTTTACTTCTTTCGTGGATCTGGATTATTCCACAGCATCAATCAGTGCTTTCAGCTCCTGGGCTGCCGCAATCAGCTCCTGCATCTGGTCCGACATTGCTTTGCGGTCCTCTGCCGTATAACTGCGGATCTTAGCTTCAATATTTTTTGCCGCTGCAATTTTACGCAGTTTGCGGGCCGTGGTAGGCAGCTTGGCCGAAATAAAGTTGTGGTCTTTATCTACTGCCGCCGCCTTGTTTTCCTGCGTCTTGGCCTGGCCGATTGCATCCTGTGCATTTTGCAACGCTGCTGCAAATACGCTCTCGCGCTCCTGCATGCTGCGGCGTTCCACTGCTACATCCAACATGGCGGTGGTCAATGCGTCCTTAATGGCGCGGCGCTCATGGCTGCGTGGGTCAAGGGCTGCGATTTTCAAAAACACTGCGGCTGCACGGGCCTGTTCTTCCAGGGTCAAGCGGAGATAGGTTTCACACTCGGCTCGGTTCAGGAATTCCTCATCCAGCAAGCGGCGCAGATCAGGGTTGAGATCGTTCTGAATCGAAAGCGCCTTATCAATCGTGCGGGAATTCAGCGGGCTGACCTCTTTCAGCGCTTTTTTCGCTTCCGCTGCGCTCAGGTTATACGGTGCTTTTTGCAGGTTTTCCACAAAACGCGCCGCCGCCTGGCGCATCACACGTTCATTGCTGATGCCGCCGCGCACTTGCAGGTTTGCGCTGTCAATATACACAACTTTTTCGTTTTCCGTCAAGTTGCGCACCACTTTGCACTGCACTTTCTGCCATTCACTCATGCGGTTGGGCAGCTGCTTTTCTTCCTGCTCGCGTTTATCCTGCTCCACCAACAGGCGCAGCGCACGCAGGCGGCGCTCGCCAGAAAGCAGCACATATTTTCCGCCAAAACCGGTCTTAGGGAACACAACCAGGTTGTGCAGCAGCCCCGCGCGGCGGATATCATCGGCCAGCAGCGCAATATCTTCCTCGGTATCCAGCTCACGGTAAAGGGCATTATCCGGGTTTTCTTCAATATCATTGATATTGATCTCGCTGTATTCACCGCCCGGCTCCTGGTCGCCGCGCGCGATCTTACTTAACGCTGCTTCGTTTACTTTAAAGCCTTTCTTCTGCAGTCGGTCCAGTTTGCTTGCCATCACTCTGCCTCCTGTTCAACGCGCGTTTTCAGCTCGGCATACACCTTTGCATAATCCTTTGCCGGGTTGCTGCTGCGTGCACATAGCACAACCGGCGCACCAAGGCGGGTGCTATCCTTTACAGCCTGTCCCTTACGGATTTCGGCAGCAAACAGCTTGCTGCCCAGCTGGCTTTCCCGCAGTTCATTACGGATTACTTCGGTCAGGGCAGTTTTTTCCACCATAGTCAGGATAATGCCCAAAACATCAATTTTTTCGCCCTCATCGTGCTCCAACTGCTGGCACATGGCCACAGTGCGGTACACACTGTCACGGCTGTAGTCATCGCACACGCAGGGGATCAGCACAAAGTCACTAGCCATCAGGGCGTTGGTCACCATTACATCGCGGGACGGCGGAGTATCGATCAAAATATAATCGTATTTGCCGGCAACCTGTGCCAGGCACATGGCCAAAAACATATTGATACTGGTGCTTTCGGACTGTTCCAGGATTTGCAGCTGCTTGGCCGCCATTGGGGTGTTGCCATTTGCCGGAATTATATCAATATTATCAAACTGCGTGCGGGAAATATAGTTCTGCGTGCCGCTGATGCCATAGGCACGGAACATATCATACACGCCAGCGCGGTCAAAAGTATTATCGGTTACACGGGCGCCCGTCAGGGTATAGGTACAGTTGCCCTGGGCATCCATATCCACAACAAGCACCCGCTTGCCGTCCTGCGCCATCAGCGCCGCCAGGTTGCAGACGGTAACGGTTTTTCCCACGCCACCTTTTTCAATGCAGACTGAGATACAATATCCCATTGTTTTCCTCCTTGCGAGCGCCTTTGTGTAGGCATCTCTTCGTTGCTGTTGGTTAATTTTTGCCTTTTGTTCGGTTCTTTTTGCGGTACCGCACGCCGGTATCTTAATCTAACTGCGGGTTGCAAAAACTGCCCCCCCCATGCTGTGCGGTATCTCTTCGTTGCTGTTATAGCTTCTATTATATCATATGCTTCGCGTGTGTCAACGGATATTTTGACGAATATTATGCAGGCATCTCTTCGTTGCTGTTCACGCATTTTCTCTGCCGCTTTTCCTTTCCATCCTTCTTCACTTCATCCAGGCATTCCCGCTCACCTGCCTTCATTCTCACCCATTATCCCAAGCTCTATCTGAAATCAAAAAACGCCGGATATTTTCATTTCTCAGCGTACCCCAACAAAAAAGCAGCGGCCAGCAATCTGCCAGCCGCTGCTTACCTTATTATAATAGCGCTCCCGGATGTTCCGCTCTGCTTCATCTCAATTACTCTTCGCTGTCATCCGGGATATCTTCCTCAAAAGCATCCATCCAGCTTTCGTTGTGCCACTTATCTTTTTCACCTTTTTCCTTGGCAGCAACCTTCTGCCGTTGTGCCTGGTCGTTCATTATGGTGCCGATCGGGTTCAGCGCGCGTTCTTCAATAATGTGGTAGAACAGCCCCATCGGGTTATTCACGTTGGGGTCCTTGGCGGCCTTTGCCCAGAACACATCAAAGTCCAGTTCATGCGCCATAGCTTCCATCAATGGGGTCAGGCTGCCATACTTTTCAATCACTTCATTCATGCAGGCCAGGTAATGCAGCCGCATTTCGTCTTTCAGCCCATTGCGCAGGCTGGAAGGCGATGGCACGCACCGCGCTGCCAGGTGGCGGTAAATTTCGTGGTAAGCGCCGCGCTGGCCGCTCGTCAACGTCTTTTCCAGGTATCCATCATCTACAAACTTTGCAAACTCTTTTCGCATATCCTGCCGTTTTACAATCGTTTCGGGAATCAGCTCTACCTTGGGCGGCTCAGGCTCCGGCATCGTTTGCTGCACCGGCTCGTCCATCACATGGTACTCCGCTTCCAACAGCTCCTCTTTGGGTTCTGCTGCCGGCTTTGCCTTGCGGAAAATATAAATGCGATAGTTATCCATATCCTCGCGCAGCACCTTGTTCAGGTACCGCGCCGGGCTGCGCATCGTCTGCGACCGGGGAATGATCTCCTGTGCATAGCGGGGTGCCACACCGGCCAGCCAACTGGTCAGCCCGCCGCAATCCAGGATGATGGCATTCATCTTTCCAAACACCGTTTTGTTGCCGCCGTCCTGCTCGCCATCGCCTGCCTGGATGGTGCAGCAGGCATCTGCCAACACATCAATGATCACTTCCACCGCGTGCAGCTCTTCGGGCGTAATCTCCGCGCGCAGCTGATCCATGCGCGCTTTCACAACAATTTCCTCCCGCAGCTCGGTGCGGTGGCGTCCAAAGGAATAGGGGATCGTTGTTTCCGGTGCCGAAACATAATCAAAGGTGATCACGCTGGGGTCATCCAGCAGCGAATCCTCAATCGCCACGGTGGGGCGGCCCTTCTTTTTGCTCTTTTTGCGCACTGTGCTGTTGATGCTGTCCAGGTTGGCCTGTGCGGCGGCATCATCCACCGGGTCAATCGTTACCACCAGCGAAAGAACCTTCTGCCCTTTTTTTTCGTACACCTCGTAATTAAAAATAATATCCGTCTTTTCGTTAATTTCCGCCTTTGCCTTTTCCAGTGCCAGGCGGCGGAAATCCGACCATCGGTTGGCCGTATACGAAAGCTGTTCATACAGCATGCTCAGGTTCCATACCAGCGGTTCCCCTGCCGCTTTCTTTTTCAGGTACAGGCTCTGGTAGCTCTTGCACAGCTCGTAAATGCGGATGGAATAGGTGGACCGCATCAGCATGGTGTAGGTCACATCCATGGTGGTATACAGGGTTTTCAGCTGCACCAGGTGCGGTTTCAGCACCGGATCCAGCGTGATGGTCATGCGCGCGCGGCCCTCATCAATGCGCACTTTATCGATCCAGCGGAATGTTTCCACCGTAGAAGTTCCGTTATTCTTGATCCACTGGATGGGCGCGTTGGCCAGCTCCTCAATATTTTTTCGCACCTGCTTGTACAGCGCCCCGCTGTGCGGGTCCATGCCGGTCATCTTGATAAAATCATAAATGCTCAGCTCATAAGAGGGCAGGTCCGTATCCTCCGGCTTAATCATCGAAAAAATATGCAGCATCAGGCGCTGCTGGCTCAGCGTCAGGTTGTTGCGCGTCATCTGTACAAGGTCATTGGATTTGCGAACGATGGTCTGGTCCCCGCGTTCTTCAAACGTAACGACAAACGGATCATCTTTTTTCTGTTTACTTGCCGCCATAAGCAGGGGCCTCCTATATCGGTTGCTGTATCCCGGGTGGTCACGCACATCATGCTAAACATTATAGCACATCCTGTTGTCCATCGCAAGAATTGCAAATTTACACAGGGTTTCACCGCCATTACCCTGTGCAAAATGCAACACCCGCGTTGTGGTTTGCCATATATCCTGTGGGGGTTGCAGCCCGGGTGCAGGTTACACAGGGTTTTATTGTGCTTTTCTATCCTGCCGTTTCAGGGTTCTGTAACCTGATGGAATGGCAACACCAATTTTTTCCCGTTCTCCCCCATCTCCCGGCTTAACTCTGATTGTTATTATGGCTTAGATGTTTAGTTCTATATTAGTAATAGGTAGAGCCTGTGTAATTTAACAACGCAAACCTGTGTGTTCAACCAACTGCAGCCTGTGCATTCCACCACCATTTTCCTGTGCGGAAAGCAACCTGCGTAAAGTTGCAAATAAGCCAAAAACAGCCAAACCTGTGTAAATTGCAACACGGGGAACGGGCCTATCCTGTGTGGTTTTCCAACAGGTACGCGGGTCACGGCGGGGCAGGGGAGCGGGAATACCCTGTGTAAATTGCAACTGTTCCGGGGGTAACCTGTGCGTTTTTCCAACGGTAAGTGGCATAGGGAAACAAGGTAATCCTGTGCGTTTTTCCAACACGTTTCGGGAATGTTCGGCACAGAATGCGGGCAATACCCTGTGCAAAATTGCAACAGCTCACAGCTGCTTCAAATAGATCAGTTGCAAATTTACACAGGCCGGCACCCCTATATTATAAGGTAAGTGCCGCACAGAATGGCGCGTGAGGGGTTGCAGTTTACACAGGATAGATTGAAAGCTGGGAGCTGGAGGTGTATCTGAAAACAAAGAAAAAGCTCGTCTGTTTCAGCAAACGCAGCCGGATTTTGTGCTTGCGAAAGATCCGCTATTTTCGTTGCTCTCAGATGCACCTCAGGAGCTGGCGCAAATAGAAATCGGCAAGGGGAAACCGGGAATCAGGGGCGGGGCAGGGGGGACAAAAAAGCGAATGGCATATCTGCAGCAAACCCGCACCCCGTTGTAAAGGGAGAACGGCGTCCCGTTGGCGGGCGTGCAATCCACCACACACACCCGCCGCCGCAAACACCGCAAACCGTTTGCAGGGGCGCGGTGTACCCATCGCGCCGCAAAAAAACGGGAACCGTGCGCCGCAAACCTGCCATCCCTCCCACAAGGCGCCCACCCAGCCGCCAGGCCCCGCCGCAAACAGGCGCATGCGAAACAAATAATTGCGCAAAAACAGGAAAATGCAACAAAAAAGGCGAATTTTGCCGCAAAGTTGCGCTCTGTGTGCGCAGAGGATCATAAACGCGCGGTCAAAGTATATAAAAGTGACCGCTACCAAAAAGAAAATCAGGAGTAAATTATACAAAGGCTTTGAACACATTATATAATTGGAGGAAAGCGCAATCAGTAAAAGTGCTGAAAAACAGGAATTTGCGTGGAGTGTATTGTCTTTCTGGTGTAAAGGTGCTATATTAAGAAAATAAAAAGTAAATGCGCAATGAGAAGACTCGATGCGGTTTTTTTTTGAAAACAACATGGCAACGGTTGCGCAAGTAAAAGAAGCTGGCTTCTTTTACTGTTTCACAGGGATCCCCTGTGGAACAATGTGCTTCCATCAAGCCAGCGCGAAAGACGGGTGAGCAGATTGAATAGAACAGGGAAAAACACAACAGGTTGGGCGCGCCGGCTGACAGCGCTGCTTGTCACCGCTTGCCTGGTTATGGCAATGGCCCTCCCTGTATACGCCGAGGTGGATCCTCTGCCCGACGCACCTGACGAAGTAGAGCTGCTGGAGGATAAGCAGGGAACGGCCTCCGGGGAGGATACCGTTCCGCCGGAGCAGAACGCCGCCACCCCGGTGCCGGATGCCGCCACCCCGGAACCGGAACAAAGCGCCGAGCCGAAGCAGCCCGCCCCGACCGAAACGCTGGAGCCCACGGCAGAACCCACCCCGACCCCGGAACCGGCAGCCACCGCAACGGCCACCCCTGTGCCGACCGTGACCCCCACCGCCACCCCGGAACCGACCGAACAGCCGCAGAAGATGTACGCCGCAAAAAGCGTGGATAACGTGCAGGCAGTTAGTGAGCAGGAAGCGACAGAAGGATTCACGGTTTACTTTGTCGTTCCGGATACGATGCCAGGTAATAATGAGACGGTGACCGTTTTAGATTCCGATGAAATTAAATTTAATGTAAGAACTGATAGAAAACCGGGCAATTCTAAGAATGATGAGTGGTGGCTTCAGCTTTCAATGGAGCCGACCGGATGGAAAACAGAAGATGGACATAAGATTTATGCCGTTAAGAATTGTAAAGATATATTAGGAGATAACTTTCTAGAAATACAGTTCCAGTTATACAGGGATGGTGGTTGGAAAGCACAGATTCCGCTAAAGGAGCAGGAACCGAAACCTATAAGCTCCTACAATAACAAAATGTATGATCCAACTGCTGATAGTAATAAAGGTAAATGGACAGACAATCCCATCCTGACGGGTCATACATACTATGCAAAAAAAACCATCAAGTTCGAGAACCGCAGTACAGCTGATTTAACGAACGTAAAGGCAAATTTCTATATCCCGGATAAAGATGGAGCCTTAACAACACCGGTTAATAGCTCAGAAGGTCAAACTGTTACTAGTGGAAACGTCGCTAGTTTTACCATCCCAGATCAGGCATGCTCTTATGTTCAGTTTACATGGAATGAGGGTGACCAAAGCAAATTCTATAACTTCTATAACGAATCTGTTAGTGGTAATGATAAAGAATCCTTTCTATACAGTGAAACAAGTAACTGCTTTATCTATACTGGCACAGACAACGTAAGATGGGGTATAGAAAACTCTTTCCGTATCTATTACGATGCTACTTTTTCCAAGATGGCATTGACGGGAGATACCGGCGACTATTCAATCCCCAAAGCCAATCAAAGTACGGTTTACTACCGCTTAAAAGGAGATGGCAAAGAAAGCAAAAGCGGCCCAATGAGCCGGATTAAGGACACAGATTACTATGTAGCAGATGTGCCGGATGGCTATACCCAAATTGTATTCTCTTCGTATCCGTTGAGTGACGATGAGGACCTTGCAACCTGCGGCAACAGTACAAAATGGGAAACCATCCCTGAAAACTATAAGGAAAAGGAACAGTGCTTCTATGCGGATACGAATGACGATGCAGTATATGGCAAGGGCCAACGTGGCGGCTACTGGGCTCCAAAAGACAACACCCCGCGTGATGCCGAAAAGGGGAAGAGTACTGGCACTAAAGTAGTAGATGTAGTAGATATTGCATCCGTTCCTTTTACGGAAGAAGCAAACACAAAATATGTTACCAGTACGCTGTATGACTATTATACAGATTACGAACTGAACGGCATGAACCGTGATAACTACGGTGGATGGACTGGTGTAAGTCACCGCACCTGGGTACCCTTCCGTGAATTTGATCAGGCGCTGAGCGATTATTATCAGGATGCAAATGCCCAATACCCGCTTTATACCGGACATTTCCAGCCTGATAGTGGAACTAACTTTAGCGATATTGCTGGGACATTAAATTTGTTTGGGTACGACAACGTTAATCGTTTTATGGCAATCAATAACTCTCAGTATAATGAAGATCACGAGGGAAATACACATTATGACTATGCCTATCAGGGATTGGTTGCGAATACAACTAACGCAGATGGAGCACCGTTGTTAAACGGAACAAAAACAGCAACAGTAGAGCCGCACTTTAACAAAGACTTCCTCTTAGGAGAGAATAGTAAAAATGCAAAGCTTGGTGAAGTGTATGAGAATGTAAAGTTCCCATTTACTAAAAAGGAGAACCTTTTTAACGACGATACCGGCGTTGATTATTGGTGCTTTGACAGCAAGGATACAACCTTGTATCTAAAACAAGATTCGGGACAAAATTCGGATTCAAAATATTTTCTCCAAAGTACCAATAACAGAGGGTCTTCTGAGAATGTGAATGCGTCATCGGACAAGCAAGGCCAATATGGCTACTTCCCGTTCAATGAAACAGCAACCGGTGGTGTGGCTTCTACCTACAATTACGGCTTTGGCACCAAGCTGCAGATGGATTTTACCCTGACGGATGACGGTATGGTGGAAACCAATAAGATTGGTGAAGACAATAAAAAGGTAAAAACCAACATCAAGTTCTTCTTCTCCGGTGACGATGACGTTTGGGTATTCATTGATGGCAAGCTGGCGCTTGACGTTGGCGGCGCCCATGGTAAGGTTTCCGGCCTGCTGGAATTTGGCGAGACAACAGAAAATGGAAAGGAAAAAAATAGTGTAACAGCCTATGTCAGTAAGGTCAAAACAGGCGGAACGTCAAAAAGTGACCAAAATGGAAATTCTGTCAAGAGCGTAAGATATAATGGTGAACCCATCTCTTTCTCCGCGCAAGGCACTACTCTTACATTCGACAAAGGCCAAAAGCACACCCTTACCATGTACTATATGGAACGCGGTATGTGGGAGTCCAACATGGCGGTGGCGTTCAACTTCCCGGATAATAACGAGCTGCAGGTTCAAAAAGAAGTCGATCTGAAAAACGTTACTGATGATGACTTCAAAAACTGCTTTAAAAACCAGAAAATCTTCAACTTCACCATCCAGAACCAGGCAACCCATTATGGAACAACACTGGCCGCTAAACCGAATCCAAGCGATACCGAAAAGGTGAATTTGACTGCGACTGGTAACACGATTAAACCCGCAACCGAACCAACCGAATCAAACAAAGGCGACTACATTTTCGAGTTGGTTAAAAACCCCTGGCCAGATTCCAAGCCGGATTCCGGGCAAGATCCCGGGCAAGATACCGGGCAAAATACCGAACAGGTCCTTCACTGGTACGCACGCTATATGGATACGCAAAGTGCAGCGCGTGAGAAACGTCGTGGCATCCTGAAGCTGGAAAACCCCATCAATATCAAAGACATGCGCTTCCTTACGTTCCAGGTTTACGTTGATACAACGGATGGTAGTGAAGGTGACCTTTCCCTCAACAACCTGTATGTGGAACTGCTGGATGATAAAGACGTCCAAAAAGGCAGCCTTGACACATCAGGCATTAACGGCGCAACGTATGGCTCGGTCGAAGTGACGACAGACCAATGGGTCACCGTAAAGCTGGACCTGCACAAGATGAAAGAGCGGGACGGTTTTAGCGACAACGTCAAAACCATCCGCGTGGGCGATAACTATAACCGCAACATCTATTTCAGGAACTTTACCTTCATTCCCAAAGCGGTGCCAAGTAAGGTGACCGGCTTTACAACCGATCAGGAGGACATCCCGGATTACGGCTCCGTCGAAAGCGGTAAGCTGGAAAAAGCCGAAAACGCACAGTACACCTCCACCAAGGACAGCGACACCCAGTTGGTGGACGATGCCGGACGCTTTGTTCTGGAAGATGGAGAAACCGTTACCTTCAGCGACCAGTTCCGCCGCGGCAGCTACATTTCGCTCAAAGAGAAACTGAACCAAAACCTGTACGACACCACATGGACGGTGTACGAGAACGGGAAGGCGGTTGAGTCGACGAATCCGGAGGACACATTAAATGTAAAGACCGTAACATTCGGGAAAGACAGGTCGTTAAAAGAGCAGTATGATCCCCCCAAAGGCCCCGATGATGGCCGAACGGAAGTTTATGTCGATAAAGATGGGATAAAGAATGATGGCTACAAGGTGAGCAAAAAGCCCGAAGAAGCCAACACCATCGTCTTCCGCTCCTATAAGGACCCGGACGAAACAAGCTCCACGCTGACAAAGCTAAAGGTAAAATACGTCAACACCGTCAAAACCGGCGGGCTGAAAATCCAAAAGAAGGCCGCAGCTGGTGAGGAAAATACCATTAAAGGTACCTACACCTTCAAAGTTACCTTTAATGATGTTGGCGGTGAGGGTCTGGAAGAAAAGCCCATCGAAAAAACCGTTACGATTGATATGAGCAAAACCGGCGACCACACCGAGACCATCACCGGCATCCCCGTTGGCACCCGCTATACCATCGAGGAAGTTACACCGCAAGATGGTTCCAGACTGCAAAGCGTAACTGTTCCGAAAGGCAATGAAGCCCATGTGATCAACAACACCATGGTGGAAGGCATGATTGTGGCGAGCAAAAATCCGAACGATCCGACCAATCTGGAAGTTACCGCAATCTTTACCAACACTAAGCGCAAACTGATCAACATTGAGTTCGATAAGCTCTGGAAAGATGCAAATGATACGGTCCTTGGTACAACGAACCAGCCGAACGAGATTTACATCCAGCTCCAGCGCAAAAACAGTGCTGCGGATGCCAAATGGGAGGTTGTTGACTACCCGACCTCGGGCAGCAAATATGTTACGGTTCGCCATACAGATAACGGCTGGCTGTATCCCTTTAACAACCTGGATCAGTACCCGGTTGACAATACCAACACGAACTACCAATACCGCATTGTGGAAGGTACGGTGGACGCCGGTACATTTACCGCGGTAGCACCAGGCGAAACCATTACGATTAAGGGCAATACGTATGTTGTAACGGCTGAAGCAACAGCAAACAGCGAAAAGGACAGCGAAACCGGCGCAACTACAACGCCAGCCACAGTAACCCCCGATGGAACCATCACCGGCGGCAGCGGCAAGATTGTGCTGACCAACACGCTGCAGAACCCGAAGTTTGTACTGGATATCATCAAGCAGGATGCCAATGACGAGAAAAAACTACTAGATGGTGTTGAGTTCAAGCTGGAAAAGCTGAAAGCCGGAACAACTGGAGAAACGCAGTGGGTAGTAGATGCTTCCTATAAATTCGACAACAACGACAACCTACATTATTTGACCGGTACAACCGGAGACTACGGCAAGATTACAAATAACCCGTTCAAGGATCTGAAACCCGGCAGATACCGCCTGACGGAAACCAAAGCACACCCGGGGTACAACCTGTTGTCCAAGTCGATTGATATCGAATTTACCCAAGACGGCATGTACAAGATAGACGGTGGCTCCGCCCAAAAAGCAACGGGCGATGCAGCCAGCGGCTACACAGTTACCCTTCCCGTTCTGAACCGTAAAACGCCTGAGCTGCCCCACACGGGTGCAGACGCGCCAAGCCTGTGGCTGCTGATCGGCATGCCGCTGGCGGTGGCAGGGCTGTTGATATTCACATTCCGCTACAACAGGAAAGGGGGCCGGCGACATTAACCATCCCCCGGAAACCCAGCAGCCCCCAGGATACAGGGCCTGCCCGCCAGTGCGCGCCCGTTTACGGCAGGGCGCAGCCATAAGCCGGGGTGTGTAACTGAAAAGCGGAAAATATCGCCTGTTTCTATAAGCGCAGCCGGATTTTGTGTTAAAAAGCCTTGGGATCCGGAAAGGATTCCGGCGGCTCTTTGCCTTACATCCTGCTTGTGGCTGCGAAATATCCGTTATTTCCTTTGGTTTCAGATGCACCTTAAGCCAAGTGGGCAAGCGGCCCAGTTTTTCCTCCTTTTTTCTTCACGGCACAGTGCGGGCGGCGCGGCAGCGTTTCCCCGCTGCAGCGCCCCGCACTGCACGCCGTGCTGATGCAGAACCCTTAAGCCGGGCGGCCCCGCCGCCCATCCGATGATTTTTTTAAGAGAAGAGGTACTGAAATGAAAAAAGCAAAACGTTTTCTCACAGGCCTGTTGAGCGCCGCCCTGGCCCTCAGCCTGTGCGCCATGCCAGCAATGGCAGCGGAGGACGGTGGAACAACACCGCCACCCACTGCAAATCCGGTTTGGACGGAAACGGAAGGTTCCATTACGATTCATAAGTATGAATGGAATGGAAAGACCGGAGGCCATGCGACCGGCCGCGAAGATGAAGATCAGTTGCCGTCCGAGAATGATGGAGAAAATACGAAGACTCCGAATCCGCTGGCAGGTGCAGAATTTACTATTTATCAGGTACAAAATGAAGCTTGGCTGAGCAAGTATTATAGTGGTGCGGCAACCGCGGCGGAAGAGGAGCAATACAAAAACGCGTTTAAAGCAACCACATATTACGCAGATAATAACGGAACTTACACGCTTAACGGTAACTATCCTACGTATGGGCCTAAAAAAACTGATGCAAACGGTACAGTTCAGTTTGGTAAAGCAACAGTCAAGGGTGCAGACGGTCATGATACGACGGAAGCTGGCATTCCTCTCGGCCTGTACCTGGTGATTGAGACGAAAACTCCTGACCAGGTTACCACTCCGTGCCAGCCGTTCCTGGTTTCTGTCCCTATGACAGTTAAAGAAAATGATGAAAACAGCAGTTATGTCCCGACAGAGTGGCTGTATGATGTCCATGTTTATCCGAAAAATAAAACAGATTATGGCGAGATTACATTGATCAAAAAAGGTCAAGTTGGCAACGACGCTGCTAACGAGACACTTTCTGGTGTAACTTTCAAGCTGTATAAATTTGTGGGAACTAAGAGTGAAGACGGCAAAATTGTTGCTTTCACTACCGAAAATTACACTGATGTAGAAGATGCAACGGGCAGCCAGTGGAAGCAAATCAAAAAAACTTCTACAGCTGCCGGTGATAACACGGGTACTGAAATTGGTAAAAATGGGCTGCTCACAACAGGTAGTAAAGATAGCGATTTAGGCCAAATTACTGTCAGTGGCCTTTCGGCAGGTTATTACTGCTTTGTTGAACAGGACGTTGGTGATAATAAAGCATTCATCACGGATCAGACCCCGCATTACTTTGAAGTCAAGGGTAAGACCAGCCAGGAAATTACTGTTGCAGACGATGGTACAGTGACGGAAAAAGCAACTGCGGATGCAAATCTTGAGCTGACTGTTACTGACCCGCGCCCTGATGTTGAGAAGAAAGTTAAGGATCGTGTTCCTGCAGAAAATGGCGCTGAATACGTTGAAGCATCCGACTACAGTGTTGGCGATGAGATTCCCTATAAAATAACGGTAAAAGTGCCACAGGCGCTGCTGAATGCGAAAGTTGAAGATGCTTCGAAATTTGTCTTTGAAGTCAAGGATACCCCGGAACATTTGGAAGACAAAAACGTTAAGGCAATTGGTTCTGATGGTAAAGAAGTTACCGATGGTGTGACGATTACACCTGACAATGGGTACAATGCTAAAGGCGGAAAAGGTTTCACTGCATCGTTTACACAGGCTGCTTTGAAAGCGCTGGTTGGTGAAGAGGGTGATACATTTACTATTACTTATACCGCAACACTGCTTAAGGGTGCGGATATGACCGTCAATGGCAACAAGAACACGATCAATCTGAAGTATTCTAACAAGATTGATGCAGACGGCAAAATTAACCCGGGTACCAGCAGCGAAATTGAAGACGGTGCCGTTGTTTACACTTTCAGCATTCATGTTGATAAGCGCGGTGAAAAGAAAGACGGTGATCCGCTCCCGGGTGTTAAATTCAACGTTTATAAAAAAGTTGCAGAAGGTACGAAAGGTGCGGTCCAAGGTTCTACAATCGGTATTACTGGTGCAGACGCAGGTGAATACTTCGTCAAAGTTGTAATTGATGGTACGAAAACTGATGGTACCAAATACGATTTGGTAACTGGTCCTGACGGTAAGGCACAAGTAGATGGCCTGGCCAATGGTACTTATTATCTGGTCGAAACTGCAACCGTAAATGGCTATAATCTGCTGAGCGGTCCTGTTAAAGTTACGATTCAGGTATCGTACTTCAAGAGTTGGACTGTAAAAAATGAATATGTTGGTGACACGCTGGTTCATCAGAAAGAGACCGAGTATGAAGAGTACTTTGGTGGATCGGAAGATGATCCTAAAAATGGCTATACTCTGACTACCATCATCAACCGCAAGGGCTTCGACCTGCCCACCACCGGTGGTTTCGGCACCCTGCTGTTCAGCGGCATTGGCGTGCTGCTGGTTGTGGCCGGTGTTGGCGTGCTGCTGAGCCTGAAAAAGAAGAACCGCGCCTGATGCGCCCGCCGCAAGGCAAAACAATTTTACAATTCACCAATAGGGTATAGAGGGATAATCCATCATACACAGGGGGAGGGCCGGATTTGGCCCTCCCCCTATGGTGGGTTATTGGGGAATAAATTTTTTTGGGTGTACATGGCCGTTGTTCGGTTGATTTTTAGGTTCTGCGTGGGGAACCACCCTACGGGTTAGGTTTGTGGCGGGGAACCACCCCTCAGGCCGCTCCGCGTCCAGCTCCCCTCAAGGGGAGCCACCGCAAACATAAGGTGGAGATATTGGCGCCCCTTGAGGGGTGACTCCCCGCGGGGCGGGGAGATGTCGCGAAGCGACAGAGGGGACGAGGCGCTGTTTGCGCTGTCACCGAAGGTGACTGAGGGGTGGTTCCCCGTGCAGAACCTAAGGCAACACCGCACAATTCCCGCCTGACGGCTTAAGCACCGCTCCGGCGGCTGCGGTACGGCATCTGCGTTGCCAAAATGCTCGATAATACACAAAGTATTATCTGCGCTTTTGGCTTAGCATCTGCCGTACCTCGCTCGCCGTATCGGCGCTTAGAATTATGCGGTATTGCCCTAAAAATAAATAGGGCAAGGCCCGTCAACGGGCCGATGGCGAGCATCGGCCCCTACAAATGATTTGCAATGTTTGCGGCGTGGGGTGGATGGGCGGCAATTATTAGGCCCGTCAAACGGGGCGTCGGGGACGCCGCCCCCTACATGCAGGGCGAGGTTTATTACAATTTTGTGGTGTGCAACGCCGTAAGGCCCTACAGATTATTTTATTGTTATTCACTACCCTAAAAACCACCCCCAACCCAATATCTCCTGAGCGGCGCAATGCGGCGCGGTCCACCACAATTATTCATTATTCTTTATTCTTTATTCTTTATTCTTTTGCCTACTTCCAATTCCTAATTTCTAATTTCTAATTGCATCAGTTCCCAACTTCAACCCTCTCACGGAAAGGTTCGCGGTGACGCTATGGATACCACAACAAAACTAAAAGTCGGCTTTGCGGCCTTGATGATCCTGTCCGGCATTGGGGTGGCATCGTACCCGGTTATCAGCAACGCGGTGGCGCAGCGCCACGCCAGCGAAGCGATCCAAAATTACGATGATACCGTAAAAAGCATGGATACCGAAAAACTGGACGCCGCCAAGGAGGCCGCCCGCCGCTATAACCAGCAGCTGGACAGCGCCGTGGAGCGCGATGCCGCAGGCGAAGCGGAGGATACCGGCACCAGCTATGTGGACCTTGTGGATGTGGGCGAAAGCCTGGGGTATATCACCATCCCGAAAATTGACGTCAACCTGCCTATTTACGAAGGCACCAGCGATGATGTGCTGCAAAGGGGCGTTGGCCATCTGGAAGGCTCCAGCTACCCCCTTGGCGGCGAAAGCACCCACAGCGTGCTGACCGGCCACCGCGGCCTGCCCGAAGCCGTGCTGTTCACCGACCTGGACAAGCTGGAAGAGGGCGACTGTTTCTACCTGCATATTCTGGATGAAACGCTGGCGTACCAGGTGGATCAAATCAAAGTGGTGGAACCGGAGCACACCGAGGATCTGGAAATCACCGCGGGGCAGGATTACTGCACCCTTGTTACCTGCACGCCGTATGCCATCAACACCCACCGCATGCTTGTGCGCGGCACCCGCATCCCTTATAATGGAGAGGAAGAAACCAACACCCCGCAGGCCGTGCAGTATCAGGCGCTGCGCACCGGAACGGTGGTCAAGCGCGTGGTGGATGCCTGGCCATGGATCGCGGTAACGGGCAGCATTGTGATCGGCGGCGAAGCGCTGCTGCTGCTTTTGCTGCTGCACCGCTGCAAAAAGCGCGAGGAGGATGACTAAATGGGACGGCTGATTGCTAAAATTCTGGCCTGGCTGGCCATTTTGCTGGGGCTGGCGCTGTTGATACAGCCCACCGCTGCCCAGTGGTGGACCAGCACCCGCAACGCCAAAACCGCTGCGCAGTTTGCGGCCCGCGCCGAAGCCCAGCCCACCGCCCCCGCGGCGGAGGAAACCACAGCCGAACCCCCGGAGCCGGAACGCGCCTACCCTGAACTGTACGCCGCGATGCAGGACTATAACGCGGAAATTTACGCCGGGGGCCAAAGCGGCCTGACCGACCCGTTCGCCTATGAGGAAGCCCCGCTGGACCTTGCTGCCTATGGCTATGACGATGATGTGCTGGCTGTGCTGTGGATCCCGCGCCTGAACCTGGAGCTGCCCGTTTACCTGGGCGCCAGCCGCGAAAACCTGGCCAAAGGCGCGGCGCTGCTGGGCCAGACCTCGATGCCGCTGGGCGGCGAAAACACCAACACCGTGATTGCCGCCCACCGCGGCTATTATGGCGCGGAAATGCTGCGCAACGTGCAGCAGATCCAGGTGGGGGACAAGATCCAGCTGACCACCCCGTGGGAAACGCTGATTTACCGCGTGAGCGAGCTGAAAATTATTGACCCCAGCGATATCAACGCCGTGCTGATCCAGCCGGGGCGGGACCTGCTGACCCTTTCCACCTGCCACCCCTACACCCGCAACAGCCAGCGCTACCTGGTAATTGCGGAGCACGACACCGCCGCTGCGGACACCACCAAAGAGGAGGATTTGCAGGAAAGCGCCGCTACCTGGGACGAAACGCCGCGCCAGGTGACCGTGGAGGATGCCGGCGGCAGCTCCATTGCCGAAGTGGCCCCCCAGGCCCTGACCCCATTGCCGGGGGAGGGCAGCGCGGAATCCGAGGGGAGCGCGATCTCCAATACCATGATCTGGCTGGAAAACAACGCACTGTGGGCCGGGCTGGTGGTTATTGCCGCCGCCGTTGGCATTATGGTGATATGGAAAAAACACCGGGAGGATTAACCATGCAGTACACACAGCAGGCCGCCGCCGTTACGGCCGAAGTAAACAAGGCCGTGCAGGGCAAACAGCAAACGGTAAACACCATCTGGATGGCCATGCTGGCGGGCGGCCATGTGCTGATTGAGGATATTCCCGGCGTGGGCAAAACCACGCTGGCGCTGGCCTTTGCCCGCGCGCTGGACCTGAAAGAAAGCCGCGTGCAGTTTACGCCGGATGTTCTGCCGTCCGATTTGGTGGGATTTTCCGTTTACCAGAAAGAGACCGGCAAGTTTGTGTACCACGCCGGTGCGGTGATGTGCAACCTGTTTTTGGGCGATGAGATCAACCGTACCTCCTCCCGCACGCAGTCGGCTTTGTTGGAAGTGATGGAAGAAGGCACGGTGACGGTGGACGGCGTTACCCGCCCGGTGCCCGCACCCTTTACCGTAATTGCAACCCAGAACCCCATCGGCGCCGCCGGCACGCAGATGCTGCCGCAGTCTCAGCTGGACCGTTTCATGGTCTGCGCCGTAATGGGCTACCCCGATGAGGAAGCGGAGCTGGCAATTTTGGCCGGGCAGAGCAAAGGCCGCCTGCTGGACCGTGTGCGCCCCGTTGCTGGTCAGGCAGATCTGCTTGCCATGCAGCAGGAAGTCAGCACGGTATTTGTGCATGAGCTGATGTACCGCTACATTGTGGCGCTGGCCCAGGCCAGCCGCAAGGACCCGCGCCTGGCCGTGGGGTTAAGCCCCCGTGCCACCCTGGCACTGACCAGCATGACGCGCGCGGCGGCGTACCTGGCGGGGCGGGATTTTGTTGCCCCGCAGGATGTGACCGCTGTGTTTGATGCGGTTGCCCGCCACCGCCTGGTGCTGAACGACCAGGCCCGCGCAGGCGGCGAAACGGTGGACAGCGTAATGCAGGACCTGTTGCGCACCGTGCCGCGCCCCCGCCCCGAAAAGGCTGACCGCCATGGCAGGTAAGCTGGGCCGGGCGCTGGTGCTTTTGGTGCTGCTGGCTGCGGCGCTCATCACCCAGGCACCGCTGGCGGTGTTCCTGTTAGCGTTTGCGCTGGTGCTTCTGGTGCTGCTGCGGCTGGATGCCGCCTATCTGCGCCGGCAGGTAACGGCAGAGCTGCTGGTGCCGGACAAACCCGTGATACAGGGCGAAGATTTTACCCTGACGGTTCGGCTGCGCAACCGCTGCCGGTTGCCCATCCCTGCGCTTGTGGTGATGCTGAACGCCGCCGATGAATGGGGCGGGGGGCAGATCACCCTGCGCTGCGCCGCCATGCTGGGCGGTAGAGAGAGCGCCGAACAGCGCATTACACTAAACGCAGGCAAAAGCGGCGTGTGGAGCATTGCGGTGCGGGGCATCACCCTGCGGGATCACCTGGGGGTGTTCACCGCGGCGTGCCCGGCCGCCGTGCAAAGCCAGAGCATCTGTGTGCTGCCCGCTGCCGCGGCTGGCAAAGCCAAAGCGGAAACCGCCCCCGATGAGGACGGCGACGAAGCCGACACCCGCGCCGCCCTGGGCGGCAGCTATGAGCTGCGGGAGTACCGGGACGGGGATACCATCAAGCAGGTACACTGGAAGCTGAGCGCCAAGCTGGACCGCCTGATGGTGCGTGAACCGCTGACCGCCCTGCGCGCTGCCCTGACCCCCGGTGGGGACCTGGACGGAGCGGAGGAATGGGGGGATTTTCCCCAACAGGCGGCGAAGCACCGCAAAAACCCGCCCAAGCGCAAAAAAGAACGTACTGCCCTGAGCCGGCGCGGCGCTGCCGACCCCGGCAGTGGGCTGAAGTTTGTGGACCGTGTGCTGGTGAGCACCCAGCGCCCCGCAGCGCACCCCGCGTTGTGGCTGGCGGCAGATGCCGCGCTGCTGCTGGCGCTCACCTTTGGTTTGCTGCTGGTGCTTTCCACCGGGTTCGGCATTGCGGTGCCGTTGTGGGTGTGGCCCGCGGCAGCCGCTTTCTGCGCCGGGTGGGCGCTGTTCCTGCGTGCGCCGCAAGCCCTGCGCCGCTGGGGGCTGCTGGCGGGGGTGATTGTGTATCTTGTGGTGTTGTTCATCTGCCAGCGGAACTTTTTGGCCGGGGCGCAGCAGTGCGCCGGGAACATTGCCCAAAGCCTGAACGCCCGCCTTGGCAGCGCGCTGCCGGTGGCCCAGGGCGGCAGTGCGGCGCAGCTGGGGCTATTTTTGCTGTTGGCCGCCCTGCCCGTTACCGGGGCGCTGGCCGCTGCGGCCCTGCGCCGTGCGGATGCCCTGCTGCTGGATCTAATGCTGCTGCCCGTTGTTGTGCTGCTGGCGCTGGCCGGGGCCGCGCCTGCTGTGCCCGCCTGCCTGCTGCTTTTGGCCGGTTGGATGGGGGCGTGGGCGGCTTCCTGCTCGGTGCAGCGGCGGGCCTTGTGGGGCAGGCGCGATACCGAAAACTACCGCCAGAACCTTTGCCGCCATTATAACATCCAAAAGTCTGCCGCGCTGGCGGCGGGCGGGCTTTGCCTTGCGCTGGCGCTGCCCTGTTGGTGGCTGCTGCGCCCGGCGCTGGGGGTTCCCCTTGGCTGGCTGCAGCCCGCGGCCCAGCGGGTGGAATCCGCCGCGCTGAGCACCGCCATTACCTGGCTGCCGCGGGTCAGCGGCGGCAGGCTGAACATTCAGGTAGAAGCCGCTGCCGGTGGTGTGGCGGATGGCGCCTTGAGCCAGGGCGGGGGGATCCAGGTCAGCGGAGTGACGGATCTGGCCCTGACCGCCAGCGACAAACCCGAAGAAACCGTATACCTGCGGGGATTTATCGGCGGCAGTTATGACGGCACCACCTGGCAGGCCCCTGATGCCGATGCCTTTGACAGCGCCGCTATGAACTGGAAAACCGAGGATAATGCCCGGTTGACCATTGCCAGCCTGCCGTTTTTGCGCACCGCCTATGACGGCACCGCCCAGCCCCAGACGCTGACGGTGGAGCGCATCCACGCCGATATCCAGTACACCTATGCACCGTACAACGCCTACTGGGGTGATTATTACACCATCCAGGGCGATGGCGCCGCCGCGGGCCAGACCGCGCAGGACGATGTGTTCCTGTATTACCCGCGGGATACCGCCCAAACCCAGCTGGAAGCCCGAGCCGATGCCGACCCCAGCGTGCTGGACCGGATGGAAGCATCCTATGCCGCTTACGCCGCCAGCCGCTACACCGCCGTGCCGGACGGCTATGACGAGCTGCAAACCCTGTGCGATGAAGCCAAAAAGGACCAGAAGCTGACCGAAGCTGCGGACATTGGCGATTACATCCGCGCCTATCTAAACACCAACTACCAGTATAACGCCAGTGCTCCCCAGCCGCCGGAGGGGGCCGACCCCATCCGTTACTTTTTAACGGAATCCAAACAGGGGTACAGTGTGCAGTTTGCTTCGGCGGCGGTGGTTATGTTCCGCATGTTCGGGCTGCCTGCGCGCTATGTGGTGGGCTATGCCGCGCCGCAAAGCCTGTTTACCCAACAGGAGGACGGCAGCTGGCACGCCATTTTGCAGGACGATAACGCCCACGCCTGGGCGGAGGTGTACATTTCCGGCCAGGGCTGGACCCCCATGGAGATGACCCCCGGCGTGCTGGTCAGCGCCCAACAGGCCGACCTGCGCACCGACCCGCTGCCCGAAACTCAAGGTCAAGACACCGCCCCCGCAGCAGGGGAGAGCAGCGCAAACGAACCCGCAGCCACCATCGTGCCCCGCAGCAGGCTGGTTTTGGCGGCGTTGCTGGGGGGGTGCCTGTTGGCTGCTGCGGTGCTGCTGGTGCTGGCTCGCCGCCATGCCATGGGGTATGGCCGGGGCAGCTGCAACGCGCGGGTGCTGGCCGTGTTTGGCAGCATCTACCGCCTTTTGGTGCGTCGCGGCCTGCCGCCGGATACACCATCCGATGCGCCGGAGTTTGCCGCATTTTTGCAAAGTTGTGTCCCCGCCCTTGAACCCCAGGATGCCGAAGCTCTGCTGGCATTGGCCCAAGCCGCCCAATTTGGCGCAGGTACGATGACTGAGCAGGATACGGACAAAATGAGAAAACTTTACCAGGTTATAAAACACACTGGAAAACGGAAACAGAGCCAGAAATCGGTTGAAAAACAGAGCCAGGAATGATATAATGACCCCATACTGGGGTAGCGTGTTCTTTGCTTTCTTTGCACAGGGGGCTACCATGATCCAGGAAAATGTGGTATAATATGTTAAGTCCATTGACCAAGTAGGGAATGGCCGGGGTGGGGGACTGGTTTCTGAAACGGTACCCTGGGAACTGCCCGTGGGGTAGAAAACCGGCAAGGACAGAAAGAAGATCTTATAGAAGCAAACATTAACAGGAGTAAACCCATGCCGCGCCGTAAACAGACAGAAGGAGAAAAAAAAATTGACATCAGCCAGATGGCTGAAGACCTTGGCGTGTCCAAGACCACGGTATCCCGTGCCCTTTCGGGCAATGGCCGTGTCAGCGAAGCGACCCGCGCCCGCGTGGTCCAGTACGCCAAAGAGAAAAACTATGTGCCCAATATGCTGGCACGCGGGTTGGTAACCCAGCAGTCTTATAATATCTCACTGGTGTTCTCGCGCCAGTTCGGCAACCTTGCCGCACCATTTTTGCGCAAAACCGTCAGCGCCGTGTACGATATTGCCACCCGCAATGATTATGATGTGCTGATGACGATGGTGGGCGAGCAGGAAACAAGCCCGATGCAGCGTCTGCTGGTCAACCGCAAGATTGATGGCGTGATTCTGGCCCGCACGCTGGAGCGTGATCCGCTGATTCCCATGCTGCAAAAAAGCGGCATCCCCTTTGTTGCCATTGGCCGCCCGGCTGACCAGGATGTCATCTCGGTGGACCATGATCAGGTGGGCGGCTGCCGCGAGCTGGTCAGCCTGCTGCTGATGAAGGGCCTGCGCCGCATTGCTTTGCTGGGCGGATCCATGCTGTACACCGTCAACCAGTCCCGCCTGGAAGGCTATAAGCAGGCGCATGACCGCGCCTGCTGCAAGATTGATGAGAGCCTGCTGTTTTTGGAGCTGGAAAGCGACGATCTACGCACCAGCGCTGTGGAGCTCGCGGTACAGCGTGGGGCGGACTGCATCCTGTGTATGGATGACCAGGTTGCCCTGCTGGCTTTGAGCACCCTGAGACAGCTGAACCTGCGCGTGCCGCAGGATATCTGTCTTGCCTCCCTGTATGACGACGAAGCGCTGCAGGGGTGTACGCCACAGATCACGGCGGTCTCTTTTGATGCCGAACAGCTGGGCCGCCGTACCGCACAGCAGCTGCTTTCCCTCATCCGCCATCAGCCGGTGGAAACCCGCACCCTGCTGGGGTACCAGGTGGGGTTGCGTTTATCGACCCAGACCTGAGAGAAAAGTAGATAATTATAAGGCAACTGCCCGTACACGGTATGATAAGCCGTTGTGCGGGCAGTTTTTTCGATAAGGGGTTTTGAAAAAATATAGCGGTCACATAGTATCCCAGCGCCGCAGCGTCAAGCACAACAGGGCAGGGACACAGAAAAACAGGAGGCAACAAGTATGAAGGCATGGATAAACATGAATTTGAGCAGCAGAATGTTTTTGGAACCGGTGCCGCAAACACCGCTTATGCCAAGTTTTTCATTGGCCAGTCGTTCCTGAACCCGCTAACCGACCCTAAAACCGGCCTGTTTTTGGCCAACGTTACCTTTGAGCCCGGCTGCCGCAACAACTGGCATATCCACCACGCGGCCAAGGGCGGCGGCCAGCTGCTGGTTTGCACCGCAGGCGAAGGCTGGTACCAGGAAGAAGGCAAACCTGCCGTCAGCCTGACCCCCGGCACCGTGATCACCATCCCGGCCAACGTCAAGCACTGGCACGGTGCCAAGGCCGACAGCTGGCTCAGCCACATTGCTGTGGAAGTTCCCGGCGAAGATTGCAGCAACGAATGGTGCGAGCCCGTTACCGATGAAGAGTACGCCAAACTGAACGGATGAGCAGCCGCTAATAAAGGCAACACCGCACAATTCCCGCCTTGCGGCTTAAGCACCGCTCCGGCAGCTGCGGCACGGCATCTGCGTTGCCAAAATGCTCGATAATACACAAAGTATTATCTGCGCTTTTGGCTTAGCATCTGCCGCACCTCGCTCGCCGTATCGGCACTTAGAATTATGCAGTATTGCCTGAAAAATAAAATCCAACCGGCACGACCCGACAAAGAGCAGTGGGTAGTGCCGGGTTACTTTTGGATGCTTTTTTGTCTACAGGTTCTTGCACCGGGGCGGGCAATCTGCTACACTGAAAAAAATGTTATGTACAGGAGGCTGCAATCATGTATTATCTGGGTGTGGACCTTGGGGGAACCAATATCAAAGCTGCGCTTGTGGATGCAGACGGTGCTATTATAAAGGAAGCGAGCACCCCCACCAAACTGCCGCGCCCGGCCGAGGCCGTGTGCGATGATATTGCAGCCCTCTGCAATCAGCTGGCACAGGGCCAGCTGGTAGCGGGCATTGGCGTTGGCTGCCCTGGCACGGTGGATGGCGGCCTCGTGCGCTACTCCAACAATCTGGGCTGGCATGATTTTGCCATGGGGGATTATCTGCGCGCCAAAACCGGCCTGCCGGTTGCTCTTGCCAATGATGCCAACGCCGCCGCTTTGGGTGAAGCACTGGCGGGCTGCGCCAAAGGAGCCGAAAGCGCAGTGATCGTTACGCTGGGTACCGGCGTGGGCGGCGGTGTGGTGCTGGGCGGCAAACTGCTGACCGGTTACACCGGCGCAGCGGCGGAGCCGGGGCACATGGTCATTCTGGACACCCCGGATGCCCCGCGCTGCACCTGTGGCCGCCCCGGCTGCCTGGAAAGCCTGGCCAGTGCCACCGCCCTGATCCGCATGACAAAAGAAGCCATGGCAGCCCACCCCGAAAGCACCCTGCATGGCATAGCCGCCCAAAGCGGCGGGGTAAATGGCCGCACCGCCTTTGATGCCGCCGCCCAGGACGATGCCGCAGGCAAAGCCGTGGTGGAACAGTACATTCATTACCTTGCGGTGGGCGTTGCCAACATGATCAACATCTTCTTCCCGGAAGTGATCGGTCTGTCCGGTGGGGTGGCCAACCAGGGGGAGAACCTGCTGGCTCCCCTGCGCGCCGCGGTGGGACCAATGGTTTTTGGCAATGCTTACGCCCAAAAGCACACCCGCATTACCACCTGCACCCTCGGCTACCGCGCCGGGGTGATTGGAGCAGCGCTGCTGGCCAAAAACCAGGGATGATGCCTTTAGCGGGATAAAAAAGAGAAGATAAAAGGCAACACCGCACAATTCCCGCCTGACGGCTTAAGCACCGCTCCGGCAGCTGCGG
>OLNE01000816.1_pt1 | contig 26538 bp, 30 predicted proteins | sample 1672431 | NCBI WGS metagenome assembly OLNE01 (sample SAMEA3136685, study PRJEB25190) | human gut metagenome | reverse complement strand
AGCCGTTCCGGCTTTGGCTGCAGAGCATTGACCCCGAAACGGACAAGCTGGACGAAAAAGCCGATGAATGGCAGGAGAAAGCCCGCAAACTGGCCGCAGAGCTGGGCCGCCAGATGGTGGAGCGGGCCGGAAATGCCGCCTTTGTGGGCCATAGGGTCGAGGTGAAAACAGGCGGTAAAAAGGACGAAAAGAAAACCGTTCTGTATACGGCCCCCAAGGCCTACAATAGCTTCCTGTACAATCTGCGGAAGCTCTACCCGAAGAAAGAAGGAGGAACAGCATGATAACGGATGCGATCCATGATTATGTGGCCAGACAGCTGAGCAGGCTGTGGAGCCTGCCCAAACCCCAGCGGCGTGCCCGGCTGGCAGAGCTGCGCCGGGGCGTTGGGCATCAGCCCGGCGACCTGCCGGCGCTGTGGGGCAGCTTCCTGCAGGAACTGCCCAAAGAGCTCTGGGGCAGAGAAACGGCGGCAGGAGAGTGCCGGGAACCATCGGAAGCCGAGTGGGCGGTCTACCTTGCCCTGACTCTCTACGCCCTGCACCAGCAGGGAGAAGAGAATGTTTCCATGAATGAAAAGGGCTGCACGCTGGGCAGGGCGGTGCGCCTGCTGGCCCAGAATTCCGCAGCTGCCGCGCAGGACTGGACCGAGAGCAGCGTCCTGCGCCGGTTCAACGCACTGGCCACAGCGGATTCCATGCCCGAGGTGTCCCACTACCTCCGGGGGATGGTGCAGCTGTTCCGGGGAAATGAACCGAAGCTGAAACTGGATTACCCCCGGCTGGCTGTGGAGCTGTACCGGTTCCAGCTCCCGGATCAGGCAGCCAATGTCCGCCTGCAGTGGGGCCGGGACCTCTACCAGATGAATGCCGACACACCTGAAACCGAAGAAAAGGAGAATTGAAATGGATACCAAGCGTCTGTATGTTGATTTTCATGTGCTGCAAACGGTGCCGCCCAGCTGTGTGAACCGCGACGATACCGGCAGCCCCAAGACGGCTGTCTATGGCGGTGCCACCCGCGCCCGGGTATCCTCTCAGGCGTGGAAGCACGCGATCCGCAAAATGTTTGCCGAAGAAATGGCCGACATGGTCGAGACCGGAAAACGTACCCTGAAAGCAACTGACCTTGTGGCCAGGGAACTGGCCGCACTGGCTCCTGAACTGGACGATGCCAGACTGAAAAAGGGTGCAAAAAAGGCACTGGAAAATGCAGGCATCAAGCTGAAAGATGACAACAATGCCGCCCTGCTCTTTTTGAGCACGGCCCAGGCCCGGGCGCTGGCCCGGCTGGCCGCCGAGGACTGCGAGGAGAAGGATGACTACAAAAAGGCCCTGAAGGAGAACCCTTCGGTGGATATGGCTCTGTTTGGCCGGATGGTCGCCAGCGATCCTTCCCTGAATTACGATGCCGCCGCTCAGGTGGCCCACAGCATCTCCACCCATGCCGTGCAGAACGAGTTTGATTACTTCACCGCCGTGGATGACTGTGCCCCGGAGGATTCGGCAGGCGCGGGCCATCTGGGCACGGTGGAGTACAACTCTTCCACCCTGTATCGCTATGCCACCGTCAACATGGTGGAACTGGTACACCTGCTGGGGGCTGAAAAGGCAGCCCAGGCTGTCCGGGTGTTCGGCGAAGCCTTCATCCGCTCCATGCCCACCGGAAAGCAGAACAGCTTTGCCAACCGCACCCTGCCGGATGCTGTCTATGTCACCCTGCGGGAGGATCAGCCTGTGAACCTCTGCGGTGCCTTTGAAAAGCCGGTGCGCAAGAGCCCCGAGGGCTATGCGGAACCCTCTAAGACGGCACTGAAGCAGTATGCGCAGCAGGTGTATGCCTGCTATGCGGATGCTCCGGCCCAGAGCTTTGCTGTGGGCATCGGGCTGAACGAGCTGGCCCCGGCCATGCCCCTGAACCAGATGCTCACCGCGCTGGAACGTGCCGTAAAGGAGAAGCTGCCCGGAAATGAGGTGTGATCATGGCAACGCTGTTGCTTCGGCTGGCCGCGCCCCTGCAATCGTGGGGTGCGGATTCCAAATTTGAGACCCGCAAAACGAACCGGGAACCCACCAAAAGCGGTGTCATTGGCCTGTTGGCGGCGGCACTGGGCCTGCGCCGGGACGATGCCGCAGGCCTTGCCCGGCTGAACGGCCTGCACTTTGCCGTCCGTGCTGACCGGGAGGGCAGCCTGCTGGTGGATTTCCACACAGCCAACCGGGAAGAGGATCGGAAAAAAGGCAAGGCTCCCTATGTGACCTACCGCCATTACCTGCAGGATGCGGTCTTTCTGGTGGGGCTGGAAAGCGAGGACACCACCCTGTTACAGGAGCTGGAAACGGCCCTGAAACATCCGCTCTACCCGCTGTATCTGGGGCGGCGCTCCTGCCCGCCCACCCTGCCGCTCTGCCTTGGCATCCGGGCCGGGAAACTGCTGGATACCCTGCGGGCCGAACCGCTGCTGGTGAAACAGAGGAATGGGGCCCCCTTGCGCATCGTGGCAGACGCGGACCCGGCGGATGCTGCTGCCGTGCCCCGGCGTGATCTGGTGGTGTCGTTCAGTCCCATCCACCGGCAGTACGGCTTCCGCCCGGTGCGGGAGTGGAACACAAACCCGCCGGAAATGCCCGGCGCGACCGAACATGACGCAATGGCAGAATTGAGGTGAGGAATCATGTATCTATCCCGCGCAGAACTTGACCCGACCCGCCGTGAGACCATGGTGGCGCTGATCTCGCCCCAGAAATTCCATGGTGCGGTGGAAAACGCTTTTGCCGGTGCGCGCCGCCGCAGGCTGTGGCGGCTGGATCAGCTGGGAGAAAAACTGTACCTGCTCCTGCTCAGTGAGGAACGGCCGGACCTGACCGCCCTGTGTGCGCAGTTCGGCACCGGTGCGCCCCCGGAGACCCGGCCCTATGACCCGCTGCTGGAACGGGTGACAGCGGGCAGCTGCTGGCAGTTCCGCCTGACTGCCAACCCCACCCGCAGCAAAAAAGACTCTGCCGACCATACGGCCCGGGGCACCCTGAAACCCTGCTATCTCGAGGTGGAGCAGGAGGAATGGCTGTGGGCGCAGGCCGCAAAGCACGGCTTTGCCGTCTCGGAGGGGTCGTTCGCAGTGACCCGGAAGCAGACCTATCACTTCAAGAAAAACGGCACCCGGCCTGTTACCCTGCTGGCTGTGACCTACGAGGGTGTTCTGCAGGTGACGGACCCGGAGGCCTTCAAGGCCCTGCTGTGCGAGGGCGTTGGCCGGGGCAAGGCCTATGGCCTTGGCCTGATGACCATTATCCACAGGGGAGGAGACCATGGCTGAGATGCCTGGCTTTTCCCCGCCCACGCGGGGGTGATCCCCACATCGAGCAAAACGCCGCTATGGCCTACAACTTTTCCCCGCCTACGCGGGGGTAATCCCAGCGCGGCGATGGAAACGCTGGCCCAGATGATCTTTTCCCCGCCCATGCGGGGGTAATCCCATCTGGCTGAATGGTCTGGTCGGCGCAGGCTACTTTTCCCCGCCCACGCGGGGGTTCCACATTGACAACCCTGCGCAAAAAGCAGATAATAGGTTTATCTTGAATGCAGAGCGAGGGAAAGTATATGCTGTATTTTGAAAACGATTACTGCGAGGGTGCCCATCCGGCGATCCTCCAGAAGCTTCTGGAAACCAATATGGAGAAGCTTTCCGGCTATGGCACAGACAAATACTGTGATTCTGCAAAGGAGAAGATCCGTAAAGCCTGTGGCTGCCCGGATGCAGAGGTGTTTTTCCTGGTGGGAGGAACCCAGACCAATGCCACGATCATAGGTTCTGTCCTGAACCGTTATGAAGGTGTTCTTGCGGCGCAGACCGGACACGTAAGCTGTCATGAGGCCGGAGCAATCGAGTATACAGGACATAAGGTACTGACACTTCCGGCAGAAAACGGAAAGATCAAAGCAGAAAGTATCACAGATTATGTGGAAACTTTTTATGGGGATGAAAGTCACGACCATATGGTATTTCCGGGAATGGTTTATATTTCCCATCCGACAGAGTACGGAACACTTTATACGAAGAAAGAGCTGGAGGAAATTTCCGAGGTATGCCATAAATACGAGCTTCCGCTGTTTCTGGACGGAGCAAGACTTGGCTACGGTCTGGTAAGTCCGGAAGCAGATGTGACACTTGAGGATATCGCCAGATGTACAGATGTGTTCTACATCGGCGGAACCAAGGTCGGTGCACTCTGCGGTGAGGCAGTGGTCTTTACGAAAAAAGCTCCGAAGCACTTTATGACTATGGTGAAGCAGCAGGGAGCCCTTCTGGCAAAAGGCCGTCTTCTGGGAATCCAGTTTGACACACTGTTTACCGATGATCTGTATACAAGGATCAGCAAAAATGCTATTGAAACAGCTATGAAGCTGAAAAGAGCCCTTCAGGAAAAAGGATATCAGCTTTTCCTAGATTCTCCCACGAACCAGCAGTTTGTAGTTTTGGAAAATAAAAAGAAAGAAGAACTGGGCAAAGAAGTTCAGTTTGATTTCTGGGAAAAATATGATGAAGATCATACAGTGATCCGTTTTGCCACAAGCTGGGGAACAAAAATGGAAGATATTGACGCGCTGATCGAGTTGCTGTAGGGCTGTCGGCAGACGATAAAAGAGATGAGATGGAAAAACTCCGTGAGGTCCGGGTGAATGCAGACCTCACGGAGTTTTTGTTTTCGAAAATTATAACTTCTTACCCTTCTCAGCAGCTGCGGTAAGCGCTTCGAATACGGCACTGCGAAAGCCGCTCTTTTCCAGGGTGCGGACACCTTCAATGGTAGTTCCTGCCGGTGAGCAGACCATGTCTTTCAGGTCTCCCGGGTGTCTGCCGGTTTCCAGAACCATTTTTGCGCTGCCGAGAACAGTCTGGGAAGCAAATTTATAAGCCTGCTTACGAGGCATTCCCTGGCTGACAGCGGCATCTGCCATGGCTTCGATAAACATAAACACATAAGCCGGTGAACAGCCGCCTACAGCGCCTGCGGCGTCCATCAGACGCTCCGGTACCACTTCGGTACAGCCAAAGCTGTCTGTGATCTTAAGGATTTCTGCCAGTTCGTCTTCCGAAACCCGGTCATTGGTACATACAGCAGTCATTCCGGCCCCAACCTGTGCAGGAGTATTAGGCATAAAACGGACAACTTTCAGAGGAAGACCGGCTTTTTCTTCCAGCCATGCAAGAGTCTTGCCGGGAGCGATTCCGATGATGGTGTGCTCTGTCGTGAGACTGTCGTGGACCTCTGTGAGAACTTCCTCATAAAACTGCGGCTTTACTGCAAGAACGACAGTTTTTGCAGATCTGACTATTTCATTGTTATCCAGAGTGGTGACAACACCAAGAGTTTTTTCACTGCGCGCTCTGCCTTCGTCTGTAAGGTTGGAAACAATGATCTCGTCCTTTGAAAAGATCCCCTGACGGAGAATACCGCCGATCATGGCAGAGGCCATATTTCCACATCCGATAAATCCAATCTTCATAAACAAAAATCCTCCTTGAAATTTATAAAAAAGGACACGCCTGACTGCGTGCCCTCTTTGGCAATGAAAGCAGATAACGGGAATCGAACCCGCCTCCTCAGCTTGGGAAGCTGATGTTCTACCGATGAACTATATCTGCCTGCATTACTAATTATACCACCTGAAATAAGAAATACAAGTGCGATTAGCATAAATTCTGTGCATCGCGAAGCATGTTACTGAGAACGGGGTGAACAGTAATCGCTCTGCTAGCCCTGGCTCATGGTACTGTTATGATATCTGGTGGAATAAGTTACATCTTCTCCGAACCAGTCCGGCGCAGTGTAGGCATTGGCGGCTTCCTCTGTAGGAAATTCCACCTCAGCCAGAAGAACTCCCTCGTATTCTCCGTGGAACACATCCAGTTCAATAAAAAGTCCGTCTTTTTCCGGAATCACATAGCGGTCCTTGGTAATGAGGATACCGTCTGCTTTAGGCTTCAGATGCTCATAGGCTTCAGCGGTGAGCGGAAGATTATATTCTTCACGGCTCATGAGACCCTTGGATTTGTAAGTAAGAAAATAGTCATCATCCTGCCGGCGGATGCGGACGACAGGGGAAGTGCAAAGATACCCCTGCTCGATCCTGTGGCAGGGATAAGAAGCCAGATCCTGCGGAAGGTCATCCTTCCGGATCAGAAATTTACGTTCGATCTCCATATAAAAAACCTCCGGATTTGTGAAATGAAAAGATATTATGTTCAGTCTACAGGAAAAAAACAGGATTTGCAATGGCATATCTGTTGAAATTTCTTGACATTTTCAGATAGAAAAAGCATTATGGAAGGGAATGGGGAATACAGAAAATATTTATGGATTTTATAAAAGAAAGGATGAACAGGATCATGAGTAAAGTATATATTTTTTTCGCAGATGGTTTTGAAGATATTGAAGGACTGACCGTGGTAGATCTGATGAGAAGAGCCGGGATCGACATCCAGACAGTATCTATCAAAGAGACAAAAGAGATCAGAACCTCTCATGGGATCGATCTTCTTACAGACCGTACCTTTGGAGAATGTGATTTTTCTGATGCGGATATGCTTGTAATTCCGGGAGGAATGCCGGGAACAAAATATCTGGAGAAATATAAACCGCTGACTGAGCTTCTGACAGATTTCTATCAGAATGGCGGCAAGGTAGCAGCTATCTGTGCGGCACCAGGTATATTCGAGAGACTTGGATTCCTGAAAGGCAGAAATGCTACATCGTACCCATCTGTTATGGAACAGCTTAAAAGTGCCAGAACATCTCTGGAGCCTGTAGTGGTAGATGGAAATGTAACTACCAGCAGAGGCCTTGGAACAGCCATCGATTTCAGCCTTTCCCTGATCGGACAGCTGGAGGGAAGCGCAAAGGCAGAAGAGATCGCTGAATCGGTGGTGTATGTAAGAGCATGAAAAAAGAGATGAAACAGGTCCTGTGGGTAGTGGCGCTTTTTGTTATACTGATGACAGTCACAGGAAATTTGGTGTCAGCTGCCGGCTTTGACTGGTCGGATGATACATTCGGGAATGCTTGCAAAAAAGTGTATTCCGTATCTTTCAGGTCAGGCGGAGGAGCCTCCTCTGCTATATATAAAAAATTGGAAAAGAAACAGAAATATGGTTCCATGATCACGATTCCCAAAGTGCCGCAGGTCCCAGCAGGATATCAGGCAGAAGGATGGTCTCTGAAAAAAGGAGGAGCGGAGGCAAGATATAAGCCGGGAAAAAAATATTTTGTAAAAAGAAATGTAACGTTTTATGCAGTGATAAAAAAGAAGAACAATCCCAAACTGATCCTGCACAGGAATGACGGAGATATCTACAAGATCATCCAGGCTCCAAGCGGAAAACTGAAACTACCGGTGATGGCCAATGAAGAGAATTATACATTCCTTGGATGGTCTACCAGGGCAGGTCAGAAGACCGCACCAAGGTATGAAGCCGGACAGGTGATCACAGTCAGTGGGACCATGCATCTCTATGCGGTGAGATTCTGGCGGTATCAGGAACCGAATCTGGTCAGGAACAGCTTTCATTATCCTGAGAATTACGAAAGGATCATCTTTGTGGGAGATTCCAGGACATATGGTCTTCAGAAGGTACTGTACGAACAGTTTGGAAAGGAGTATGTGGACAGCTATGTCAGCTTTGTATGCTGTTCTAATACAGAACTGGACTGGCTGAAGTCAACGGGCGCACAGGCTCTTTTGAAAGAACTGGAAAAATATCGTAAAAATGAAAAATACGCAAAGATCGCGGTGGTGTTCAATCATGGTGTCAATGATCTCAGAGATATTAACGGAAAACAGGATCTGAATGATAAGATATCACAGTACGGGTATTACATGAAAAAACTGGGAACAAAGCTTTCCATGAAAAACTGCAGTCTGTATTATATGTCTGTGAATCCGATCAATGGAGGGGAAAAGGGAAGTACCCAGAATCGTAGATGTGAGGATATCCGGACTTTTAACAGCGGTCTTGCCGGTGAGCTTGGAAGTCAGTACCACTATATTGATGTTTATAGTTATCTGATGCGGACCGGATATGGTACTGTATCCAATACGGGAGACGGTACAGACGATGGTGTTCATTATACGCCTAAAACTTATAAAAGGATTTTTACATTTTGTCTTAACAACATAAGAAAGACAGAAAATTACTTTAACATTGAGGACGTGGGCAGCTGAGAAATGCCCTGTGGGGGCATATGGAAAACTGAAAAAAATACTGGCGTTTTTACAGTGGTTATGCTATACTACAGAAATGACTGTAAATATATAATGCGAGTGTTAACTATTTTATATAAGGTATTTACTCGATATGATTAAGGAGGAACAAGAAACATGAGTTTACAGGTGGAGAAAATGGAGAAAAACATGGCGAAACTTACAATCGAGGTTTCCGCCGAGGATCTTGACAAAGCAATGCAGAATGCATATCAGAAAGCAAAAGGCAGAATTTCTATTCCGGGATTCCGTAAAGGAAAAGCTCCAAGAAAAATGATCGAGCAGATGTACGGAAAGGGAGTATTCCTTGAGGACGCTGCAAACGCTCTGATCCCTGAGCATTACAGCAAAGCACTTGCTGAGTGTGATCTTGAGATCGTTTCCCAGCCTAAGATCGATGTAACACAGGTTGAGCCTGGCAAACCATTTATCTTTACAGCAGAAGTAGCTACTAAACCAGAGGTAACTCTTGGTGACTATAAAGGACTTGAGGTTCCGAAGTCTGAGACAGAGGTAACAGACGAGGAAGTTGAGGCTGAGCTTAAGAAAGAGCAGGAGAAAAACTCCAGAACCATTACAGTTGAGGATCGTGCAGCACAGAACGGCGATACAGCAACTATCGATTTCGAGGGCTTCGTAGATGGTGAGGCATTCGAGGGCGGTAAAGGAACAGACTATCCGCTGACACTTGGTTCCAACACCTTCATCCCGGGATTCGAGGAGCAGCTTGTTGGTGCTAACACAGGTGATCACGTAGAAGTTAAGGTTACATTCCCGGAGGAGTATCAGGCAAAAGAGCTGGCTGGCAAAGAAGCTGTATTCCAGTGCGATGTTAAGAAGATCGAAGCAAAAGAGCTTCCGGAGCTTGACGATGACTTCGCTAAGGATGTATCTGAGTTTGATACACTTGCTGAGTACAAGGAAGACGTTAAGAAGAACCTGACAGAGAAGAAAGCAGAAGATGCACGTCGTGCAAAAGAAGATGCAGCAGTAGATAAAGTGATCGAGAATGCACAGATGGATATTCCGGAGGCAATGATCGAGACACAGACACGTCAGATGCTTGACGATTTCGCAAGAAGAATGCAGTCCCAGGGTCTTTCCATGGAGCAGTACTTCCAGTTCACAGGCCAGAGCGTTGACAAGATGATGGAAGACATGAAGCCACAGGCTCTTAAGAGAATCCAGACAAGACTTGTTCTTGAGAAGATCGCTGAGGTAGAGAACATCCAGCCAACAGAGGAAGAGGTTAACGAAGAGATCTCCAAGATGGCAGAGATGTACAAGATGGAAGCAGACAAATTAAAAGATCTCATCGGTGAGAACGAGATGGAGCAGATGAAGAAAGATATGGCTGTTCAGAAAGCTGTTACATTAGTTGCCGATGCAGCTGTAGAGGCGTAATAAACCTCGGAAATGGAGGGCAAAATGAGTTTAGTACCTTACGTCATTGAGCAGACCAGCAGAGGAGAAAGAAGTTATGATATCTATTCAAGACTTCTTAAGGACCGAATCATTTTCCTTGGAGAAGAGGTAAACGATGTCAGTGCGAACCTGATCGTTGCGCAGCTTCTCTTCCTGGAAGCAGAAGATCCTTCCAAGGATATCCAGCTTTATATCAACAGCCCGGGTGGTTCTGTAACTGCCGGAATGGCAATTTATGATACAATGCAGTATATCAAGTGCGATGTATCTACGATCTGCCTTGGAATGGCAGCCAGCATGGGAGCTTTCCTCCTGTCATCCGGTGCCAAAGGCAAGAGATATGCACTGCCGAATTCGACGATCATGATCCATCAGCCATCAGGCGGTGCACAGGGGCAGGCTACAGAGATCCAGATCGTAGCTGACCAGATCGCAAAAACCAAAAAGAAGCTGAACGAGATTCTTTCTGCGAATACCGGACAGCCTCTTGAGATTGTGGAAAAAGATACTGACCGTGACAACTATATGACAGCGGAAGAAGCTAAGGCATACGGCCTGATCGACGGTGTTGTGATCCACAAATAATGCGTAAGAAAAGACTCCTGTAAAGACACAGGAGTCTTATCTTGCTTTAAAAAGGAATTTTAAATGTCTGCGAGAGACGGACATTTACGCTTAGAAAGGAAACAAAAAGATATGGCAGATAAAGTAAAAGAAGGAAAGGTAAGATGCTCCTTTTGCCATAAGACTGAAGATCAGGTACGCAAGCTGATCGCAGGTCCGGATGGAGCATATATTTGTGATGAATGTATCGGGATCTGCTCCGAGATCATGGAAGAAGAATTCAGTATGTATGATCATGAGGCAGATTATGAAACAGGGATCAACCTTCTGAAACCGGAAGAGATCCACAGTATCCTGGATGAGTATGTGATCGGACAGGATGATGCCAAGAAGGCACTTTCCGTAGCTGTTTACAATCATTACAAGAGGATTCTTGCTTCAAGAAACCTGGACGTGGAGCTGCAGAAGAGTAATATCCTGATGCTTGGTCCGACCGGTTCCGGTAAGACACTTCTTGCACAGACACTGGCAAGACTGCTGAATGTTCCTTTTGCCATCGCAGATGCCACTACTCTCACAGAGGCAGGTTATGTTGGCGAGGATGTTGAGAACATTCTTCTGAAGATCATTCAGGCAGCCGATTACGATATTGAGCGTGCCCAGTACGGAATCATCTATATCGATGAGATCGATAAGATCACAAGAAAATCCGAGAATACCTCCATCACCAGAGATGTGTCCGGTGAGGGCGTACAGCAGGCACTTCTGAAAATTCTGGAAGGAACCGTTGCAAGCGTACCTCCTCAGGGAGGAAGAAAGCATCCTCATCAGGAATTTATCCAGATCGATACTACAAACATCCTGTTCATTTGCGGTGGTGCTTTTGACGGACTGGAGAAGATCATCGAGGCAAGACAGGATACCAAATCCATTGGTTTCGGAGCAGAGGTTTCCGAGAAGGAAGACCGCAATGTGGGCGAAGTTCTGAAGGAGGTTATGCCGGAGGACTTTATTAAATTCGGTCTGATCCCGGAGTTTATCGGACGAGTTCCGGTCGTGGTAACCTTGGATTCTCTGGATGAAGAAGCACTGATCCGTATTCTGAAGGAGCCTAAGAATTCCCTCACAAAACAGTACGACAAGCTTTTTGAGCTGGATGGCGTGCAGCTTGAGTTCCAGGATGAAGCACTTGAGACAGTTGCCCGGAAATCTCTTGAGAGAAAAACAGGTGCCAGAGGACTTCGTGCCATCATGGAGCATACCCTGATGGATCTGATGTACAAGACACCATCGGACGACACCATCCGTAAGTGTATCGTCACAAAAGAGGCAGTGGAGGGAACCGGAGAGCCGGAGATCATCCACGGGGAGGCCAAGGCTCCTGCAAAAAAAGCAGGACGCAAAACATCCCGTTCGAGAAAGAAAGGCAAGCCGGAAACAGCTTGATGAAGGGAATGACATAAATGACAAATCAGGTCAATATATTGCCAATGATCGCTCTCCGTGGGACTACAGTCCTTCCGGATATGATCGTACACTTTGATGTGAGCAGGGAGAAATCTATCCGTGCCGTGGAAGCAGCCATGCTCCATGACCAGAAGATCTTTCTGCTGACACAGAAGGATCCTGAGGTGGAAATACCGGAACTTACGGATCTGTATCAGGTAGGAACCGTCGCTTATATCAAGCAGGTGGTGAAGCTTCCGCAGGATCTTTACCGGGTTCTGGTAGAGGGACAGGACAGGGCAGAGGTTCTGGGCCTGGAGCAGGAGGAACCATATCTGAAGGCGGAATGCGAGATCGTTACGGCACAGGAAGAGGATTACCCGGAACCGGTAAAGGACGCCATGCTTCGCAGCATCCGGGAGCTTTTTCAGAGATACTGCAGAGAAAGCGGAAAAGTAAGCAAGGATCTGGTAACCCAGATCATGAACATCGAAGATGTGCAGGAAACTATCGACCAGATCGCAGTAAATCTTCCGATGGCGTATCAGAACAAGCAGAAGCTTCTGGAAGCAGTGTCTTTGAATGACCGTTATGAGATCCTTGGAGCGCTTCTTGGCAGCGAGATCGAGGTGATCCATATCACCAAAGATCTTCAGCGCAAGGTGAAATCCCATATCGACAAGAATCAGAGAGAGTATATCCTCCGGGAACAGCTGAAAACCATCCGTGAGGAGCTGGGCGAGGAGAATACTGCTGATGATATCGATGAATTTAAAAAACAGCTGAAGGAGCTGGATGCATCTGATGAAGTAAAAGAGAAGATTTCTAAGGAGATCAGCCGTTTTAAAGGAATGGCAGCCAGTGCTGCAGAGGCAACGGTGCAGAGAGGCTATCTGGAAACCGTTCTTGCACTTCCGTGGAATAAGAAATCCGAGGATTCCGAGGATCTTGAGAACGCATGGAAGGTTTTGGAAGAGGGTCATTACGGACTGAAAGAGGTCAAAGAGCGTATCATGGAATTTCTTGCTGTACGTAAGCTGACCCACAAGGGAAAGAGTCCAATCCTCTGTCTGGTGGGACCTCCGGGAACCGGAAAAACTTCCATTGCACGTTCTGTGGCAGAGGCCATGAACAAGAAATACGTCCGCATCTGTCTTGGAGGTGTCCGTGATGAGGCAGAGATCCGTGGCCACAGAAAGACTTACGTCGGTGCCATGCCAGGAAGGATCACAGTCGCATTGAAGGAAGCCGGAGTCAGCAACCCGCTGATGCTTCTTGATGAGATCGACAAGACCAGCAGCGATTATAAAGGAGATACCTCCGCAGCACTTCTGGAGGTTCTGGATCCGGAGCAGAACAGTAAGTTCAATGATCACTATGTGGAGATTCCCCAGGATCTTTCCGAGGTACTGTTTATTGCCACTGCAAATGATGTTCAGGGAATCCCGAGACCTCTTCTTGACCGTATGGAGCTGATGGAAATCCCGGGATATACGGAAAATGAGAAGGAACATATCGCAAGGGAACATCTGATCCCGAAGCAGATGGAGATCAACGGTATTCCGGAAGGCAAGCTGGTGATCCAGCCGGCAGCTCTTGGCAAGCTGATCAACAACTATACCAAGGAAGCAGGAGTCCGTTCTCTGGAGAGAAGCATCGGACGTATCTGCAGAAAAACTGCACGTGCTATCATGGAAGAGGGTAAGGATAAGGTAGTTGTCACATCCAGAAATATTTCCAGATTCCTTGGCAAAGAACGATATAACTATCTGATGGCCAATGAGAAGGATGAGATCGGGATCGCCCGCGGTCTTGCATGGACACAGGTAGGCGGTGATACCCTGCAGATCGAAGTCAATATCATGCCCGGAAAAGGCGAGCTGCTTCTTACCGGACAGCTTGGAGATGTGATGAAGGAATCTGCACAGGCAGGTATCAGTTATATCCGTTCGGTTTCTGACCAATATGAGATCGATCCGGAATTTTTCCAGAAGCATGATATGCATGTACATATTCCGGAGGGTGCCGTTCCGAAGGATGGCCCGTCTGCCGGTATTACAATGGCAACTGCCATGCTGTCTGCAATTATCGAAAAACCGGTACGTGCGGATCTTGCCATGACCGGTGAGATCACCTTAAGAGGCCGTGTGCTTCCGATCGGCGGACTGAAAGAGAAGCTGCTTGCAGCTAAATATGCCAGGATCAAAGAAGTCCTTGTTCCGGAGAAAAATCGTCCGGATATCGAGGAGATGGACAGAGAGATCATCCAGGGACTGAATATCCGGTTTGTGGATAACATGAAAGAAGTTCTCGGTGAAGCTCTTGCATAAACAAAAAACAGAAAAACCCTGCCCTGACCTTCAGGACAGGGCTTTTAAAAGAAAAGGGAGGAATAACGAATGGTAATCAAAAACGTATCGCTGGATATCGTCTGCGGCATCACAAGCAAGATCCCGGACACAGGAAGGCCGGAGGTAGCTTTTGCGGGAAAATCAAATGTAGGGAAATCCTCCCTGATCAATGGTCTGATGAACCGCAAGGCCCTGGCAAGAACCAGCGCACAGCCGGGAAAAACACAGACGATCAATTTTTATAACATTAATGAGGCAATGTATCTCGTAGACCTGCCGGGCTACGGCTACGCCAAGGTTTCTGCAGCAGAGAAGGAAAAATGGGGAAAAATGATCGAGGGCTATCTTCATAATTCCAAAGAGATCCGTGCGGTTTTTCTCCTGGTGGATATCCGCCACAAGCCTTCCGCCAATGACAAGCAGATGTATGACTGGATCTGTCACAACGGATATGAGCCGGTGATCATCGCGACCAAACTTGACAAGCTGAAACGCAGCCAGGTGGCAAAAAGCCTGAAGGAGATCCGCATCGGACTGGGCCTTCCGAAAGAGGGAAAGATCCTTCCGTTTTCTGCGGAGACGAAGCAGGGAAGAGACGAGATATGGGCACTGATCGATGAGTTGACCGGCCTTGGTGAACCGGCAGCTACAGAGGATTAAGGAGAGCAGAAAAGATGGGAATTATCAAGGCGCTTAAGCTGGGATTTGACTATCAGAGATACGATGATGACGGCAATGTGGTAGACATGCAGCGTGCAGTCAATGATGTGGACCTGGACATTAAAGCAGGAGAATTTGTGGCAGTTCTGGGACATAACGGATCTGGAAAATCCACACTGGCGAAGCATATGAATGCGCTTCTGATCCCAACAGAGGGAACGATGCTGGTGGACGGGATCGATACCGCCAGAGAGACCAAACTCTGGAAGGTACGCCAGAAGGCAGGAATGGTATTTCAGAATCCGGATAACCAGATCATAGGAACCGTTGTGGAAGAGGATGTAGGCTTTGGTCCGGAAAATATGGGAGTTCCTACAGATGATATCTGGAAACGGGTGAATGACAGCCTGGAAAAAGTCGGTATGACAGCCTATCGTTATCAGTCCCCAAACAAGCTTTCCGGAGGGCAGAAGCAGAGAGTGGCTATTGCAGGCGTGATGGCCATGCGCCCGCGGTGCATCATTCTGGATGAGCCTACCGCCATGCTGGATCCTAACGGAAGAAAGGAAGTCCTGGAGGCAGTGCGGGAGCTGAACCGTAAGGAAAAGGTAACAGTCATTCTGATCACCCATTACATGGAGGAAGTGATCCATGCTGACCGTGTTTATGTCATGGACAGCGGAAATGTTGTGATGCAGGGAAATCCCAAAGAGATTTTTTCCCAGGTGGATACCCTTAAGGCGTATGGACTGGATGTACCACAGGTAACACTTCTTGCATATGAACTGAAGAAATCCGGCGTGGATGTTCCGGATGGAATACTGACTACAGAGGAGCTGGTGAGCGCATTATGTCAATCGAATTAAAAAATGTAACCTATACCTACAGCCCCGGGACAGCCTATGAGAGCCATGCGCTGAAGGATGTCAGCCTTGTAATCCCGGACGGCCAGTTTATCGGGATCATCGGACACACAGGAAGCGGAAAATCCACGCTGATCCAGCATCTGAATGCGCTGGTACAGCCAACATCCGGCCAGGTTCTGTATAACGGAGAAGATGTGTGGGCTGAGAAATATGACCGGAAACAGCTCCGCAGCGAGGTTGGTCTGGTGTTCCAGTACCCGGAGCATCAGCTGTTTGAAAATGATGTGATCTCAGATGTATGCTTCGGACCTATGAATCAGGGACTTTCCAGGGAAGAAGCAGAGAAAGAAGCGAAGCAGGCTCTGACTCAGGTTGGAGTAAAAGAGTCCAATTTCAAGAAATCACCCTTTGAGCTTTCCGGAGGCCAGAAAAAAAGGGTAGCTATTGCAGGGGTTCTTGCCATGAACCCGAAGATCCTGATCCTGGACGAGCCCACAGCAGGGCTTGACCCGAAGGGCAGGGATGATATCCTGGATCAGATCGCAGAGCTTCATAAGGTGCGAGGGATAACCATTGTTCTGGTTTCCCACAGCATGGAGGATATTGCGAAATACGTGGAGCGCCTCATTGTTATGAATCACGGAGAAGCTGTATTTGATGATGAGCCGAAGAAGGTTTTTTCCCATTATAAGGAACTGGAAACCATGGGACTTGCCGCACCGCAGATCACTTATATCATGCATGCGCTGAAGGAACATGGGCTGCATGTGGATGCAGATGCCACAACGGTGGAGGAAGCCAGAGACAGTATCCTTGCCGCACTTGCGCAGGCGAACTCTCCATTACTGAACAAAGGAGGGGCGGAAAAATGATCAGAGATATTACCATTGGCCAGTATTATCCGGCCAAATCCGTTCTTCACAGACTGGACCCACGGACCAAATTTCTGGGAACTCTGGGATTTCTGATCTCTGTGTTCCTGTTTCATACATTTCTCGGATATGCGGTGGCAACAGCATTTCTGGTAGCTATGATCGCAATATCCAAGGTTCCGGTGAAATTCATGTTCAAGGGTCTGAAGGCTATCGTTATGATCCTTCTGATCACGGTTGTGTTCAATATCATCCTGACGCCTGGCGAAGTGCTGTGGCGTTTCGGGATCATCAAGGTCACAAGGGAAGGCCTTGTTCTTGCAGGAAGAATGGCGATCCGTCTTGTTTACCTTGTGATCGGATCTTCCATCATGACATTGACTACCACGCCGAATCAGCTGACAGATGGTCTGGAGAGACTGCTCCGTCCGCTGAACAAGATCCGGGTGCCGGTACATGAGATCGCCATGATGATGTCCATTGCCCTTCGCTTTATCCCGATCCTTCTGGAGGAGACGGATAAGATCATGAAAGCACAGATCGCCAGAGGTGCAGATTTCGAAAACGGAAACCTGATCCAGAAGGCGAAAAATATGGTACCCCTTCTTGTGCCGCTGTTTATTTCGGCGTTCCGCCGCGCCAATGATCTGGCAATGGCCATGGAAGCAAGGTGTTACCATGGTGGAGAGCACAGAACTCAAATGAAGCCGCTGCATTATGAAAAAAGAGATTATGCGGCCTATGGGATCCTTGTGGCATATCTTGCGGTGGGTGTTGCATTCCGTGTGGCGGGACTGTAGCCAAATCCTGTCGGTACTCAGACATGGAACGGTCCGAAGCGTTGCATTTTGCACAGCGGAACTGTAACCGGATCAGGCAGGCATTTTGCAGGACGGTATGTCTGTTTTGGGATAGAAAGTACTGCAGGGATGTCTGTATCAGGAGGGAATATATTTTATGAAACGAGTAGGACTTGTTGTAGCTTATGATGGAACCAAGTACTCAGGCTGGCAGACACAGCCAAATGGAATCACCATTCAGGGCGTTTTAAACGATACCTTAAGTGAGCTGCTTGGGGAAAAGATCGAGACCATCGGTGCCAGCCGTACAGATGCAGGAGTGCACGCTCTTGGAAATGTGGCGGTGTTTGATACCGAATCCAGGATCCCCGGGGAAAAATTTTCCTATGCACTGAACCAGAGACTTCCGGAGGATATCCGTATCCAGCTTTCTGAGGAGGTGGAGCCGGATTTTCATCCCCGTTACTGTGACAGTGAAAAAACATATGAATATCGTATCCTGAACCGGCGTTTTCCGGTGCCAACGGAGCGTTTGTACTCTTATTTTTACCATTATAAACTGGATGTGGATAAGATGAAGGAAGCAACATCTTATCTGATCGGACGCCATGATTTTGCTAGCTTCTGCGGCTCCGGCGCACAGGTGAAGACCACCATCCGTACCGTGACCTCCATGGACGTGTGGAGAGATGGTGACATGGTGACCATTCGCATTTCAGGAACAGGCTTCCTCTACAATATGGTGCGTATCATTTCCGGAACCCTGATCGAGATCGGAAACGGTCAGTATCCGCCGGAACGCATGGATAAGATCCTGAAAGCCTGTGACCGCGGGGCAGCAGGCCCCACAGCTCCGGCTCAGGGGTTGACGCTGATGGGAATCGAGTTTTTCTGAAAACAGGAATTTTGTTGAAAATTACAGGAAAAAACAGTTGACAGGCAAGGTGCCTTATAATATAATAAATCAATGTGACGTAGTGCGAAGATGCTTGAGCCAATAGCCCCGGCGACGGCATTTTATCAGCGGTTTCGGACATTTCCGCGATTTATTTTGCACCCGCGTTTCCATTTACTTTTTTTCGCGGAAGTACCGCGGTTTGAGAAACATTATCGTTGATAAATAACAGGAGGTAGGACCATGCAGACTTATATGGCTAATCCAGATAAAATCGAAAGAAAATGGTATGTAGTTGACGCAGAGGGTTGCACTCTGGGACGTCTGGCATCCGGTGTTGCAAGTGTTTTAAGAGGAAAGAACAAACCTCAGTTTACACCGCACGTTGACACAGGAGATTATGTAATCGTTGTAAACGCTGATAAGATCAAAGTTACAGGCAAGAAGCTTGAGCAGAAGATTTATTATAACCACTCCGACTATGTTGGTGGAATGAAAGAAACCACATTAAAAGAAATGTTAGCAAAGAAACCTGAGAAGGTTATCGAGCTCGCAGTTAAGGGAATGCTTCCGAAAGGACCTCTTGGAAGAGCTATGAACAAGAAACTTTTCGTATATGCAGGACCAGAGCACAAACATGAGGCTCAGAAGCCTGAAGTTTTAACATTTTAATAGGAGGTAGAAAACATTGGCTAGCGCAAAATTCTACGGAACAGGAAGAAGAAAGAAATCAATCGCAAGAGTTTACCTTACACCTGGTACAGGCAAAATCACAATCAATAAAAGAGATATCGACGAATACTTCGGATTAGAGACTCTGAAAGTTATCGTTCGTCAGCCACTGGCTGCAACAGAAACAGAAGGAAAATTTGACGTTCTCGTTAACGTTAAAGGTGGCGGATACACAGGACAGGCTGGTGCCATCAGACATGGTGTTGCAAGAGCCCTTCTTGAAGCAGACGCTGAATACAGACCAGTTCTTAAAGCTGCTGGATTCCTTACACGTGATCCACGTATGAAAGAACGTAAGAAATACGGTCTCAAAGCAGCTCGTAGAGCACCTCAGTTTTCTAAACGATAATTTCAATCGAATACAGAAAACTATTAAAACCTCGGAAAGCCTTGATTTTCCGGGGTTTTTCTTATGTCTGGAATTCTGAAAAGTTTCTAAAAAAGTGGTGGATTTTGAAGCGTAGCACACACGTAGCACACAAATTCGCTTGACAGATTTGGAAAATCCTGCTAAAATGCGGACAATCTCATATTAGAGTTTTCTGTGGGGCAACCGTGAAGATTTAGGGGGCTAAAATCAGATCGGTACAGAGGACAAAAAGAAAAAGGGTATCAGTAATATTGACACCCCTTGAGAACTATACTCATTTTTATTGAAAAGACCGTTACCAGAAGAAACCGTGTGAATGGTCTGTTATTAGTATACGTTTTTTGTAAGGTGCTTGCTGATATTATGCCCTTATGATATAATTATTGTTACAAGGCACAGACATACAGGTAAGAGTACAAGACACTATAGTATAGAACAGAACAAAACATGATTCCTGCTTTTTGTAGATTAATTTTTATGAAAAGGAGATTTGAGATCATGGAGAAAACAAAATATAGTCTTAGTACGATCAGAAAAAAAGCATATGCCGCAGGATATAGAGTTGAGAAAGGATTTCAGCATTATATGTATAACGATGCTGTTTGCAGGGATTGTAATGACAACGCATATACTGGATATAATGTGTGGGATTTATCAAGTGGCTATCTTGTTTCAAGAAGTGGTTGTTTTGATAACAACTATGACCATCTTGCAACACTGGAAGATGTCGAAGAATTTCTAAAATCTGTCTATGAAGAAGCTGGCTTAGATTATTAAGCTGATTGGCAGACGCCTGTATAAGTGCATAAAGAAAGACCGTTACTACCACAGCAGGAGAGTAGCGGTCTTTTTCTGTAACGTAGGTTTTATTTAAAATGGAAGCATTAAAAAGGGCAGCAGTTACGCCGCCCCTCTGGTTTATGATTCTTTCAGATAAAGATACACTAAGAGTTTATACACTCTTTTTAATGTATTCTCTGTCTTGACTTTATCCAGTAATTCGATGATTTCTTTCTTATAGTCCATTAGTATTACCTCCAGTACCTTTTCGGAATGTCAGCAATAATAAGATAAATGTACCGCAGAACCTTTTCTGACTGAATTCTATTAATCATTTCCACTATTTCTTTTCTGTAATCCATTATCAATACCCCCATTGCTCTTTAAATGAAATAATCATATTGTATAAGAATTTTATAAATTTCTCGCTTTCTATATTTTGCACCATTTCAATAATCTTTTTCTTATAGTTCATGTTCATTTCTCCTCTTTTTTTAGTTGGGATTCATAAGCTGTTCTTACTGAGTCGAAAATCATATTTAAACTTTCGACGCTGTCCAATTTCAAGATATAGCTGATAATGTCAGTTTGACGAGATAATACTTGAAACGTATTGTCGCGTATGTTTTCATCTGTTTTTAATTTTTCTATTTCTTTCTGCTGATCTGCAATGATTTCAGATGCTAGTGACTGTTTTTCTGATGCTAAATTCATAATAATACTTCCTTTCTGTTAAAGGAGTATGTTATAATAGCCATGCTCCTTTTAGTTTGTTAAGTGGTGTTTTCAAGGTAAAAGGTGTTCGCCCTGTAGTTGGTAGCTATGGGGCTTTTTTAATTGCTACAATCAATAAAATCACATCCTTTCATTAAATCTTGTTTATTGCTTCACGCAAGGACTCCAGCTCATAATGGGTATATACGTTTTCTGTAACGCCTTGTCCTGCGTGACCAACTATCTTTTTGATAATTCGTTCATCAATGCCTGCTGCTGCCAGTAATGAAACGCAAGTATGACGTGTATCATGTGGTCTATGTTTCATGCTCAGTTGTTCAATTAAAGGTTTCCAGTAACTATCGTAATAATTACGGTATTCAAAAGGTTTACCATCGGGTGTACTTATGAGATATTCACAATTATTTAGAGTATACCAATGTTCAAAGAATGGTACTACTTTGTCTGCAATAGGAACTCGGCGAACACCTGCTGCCGTCTTGCTTTTCTTAATATCAAACCATTTCTCTTGTAAATTGACATATTCTTTCTTTAGGGCAAGTAACTCACTGATGCGACAACCTGTGTAAATTAGCATAAGAATAACGTTACAGTAACCGTTGGCATCTTTGTGCTTCCACAGCTTCTGTATCTCGGCAGTACTGAATGGCATACGATCACGCCGATCGGGATTGCCTGCCTTTTTAATGTTTAGATAAGAAACCTTGTTCATGTCCGGCGGTATGATGTCGTGAATTACTGCATATTTAAAGATAGCATTCATTAAAATCTTGAATTTCTTTAATGTTGGCTCATTTTTGCCGGAACTGTCAGCAATATATTGTAAATCATCTAGTTTAATATCAACCATTCTTTTATTAGCTATTGGCTCACATAATAGGAAAGCAGCTTTATAGCCTTTTACATTAGAAGTGGAAACCGTAGGAAAATGTTCCTCTGACCATCTATCATACGTTTCCTGTAACGTCACTTTTGCAGATTCTAAGTCGTATGGTGATTTATTATAGTCTGCAAGTGCCGCCAGTGCATCCGCTTTAGTCTCATAATATCCGATCGTTTTTCTGATCTGCTTTGATTTATGAGTGACCGGGTCAAGAGACCATCTGTCTGTAACAATAGCCCGGTAGGGACATCTACGCTTGCCAGAGAGTTTATAAACACTTCCGAAACCATTTGGCAACTTCAAATAGCATCACTCCTGTTCTTTCTTGTATTTATTTTTCCATTTGTCAATAACGCTTTGAACAATTCGTATAGCATGAGATTCTAACAGTGAAACAGGTAAACAAATAGTTTGGTAAGCATCTTCACCGCAAACCTTTTCGGATTGCTTCTTTCCAATGGCTATGTAGCGTTCATTTTTTGCATCGACAAAAGGTGTATTTCTTATATTATCATTCGGAATAGGAACGTAGACATGTTTGTTTGGGTCAAGATAACAAGGTGTATCGTAAGTATTATTTATATATAATCCTAGGTAATTTAAAAAGTCGTGAAACAAAACTTTATCTGACAGAATGAAATTCAATAAATCAATAGTAGGAAAATCTTCGTCTGCCAGTATACCACCTGTCTTACATGAGATTAGTGTTTGTATAGCTGCATCGGATAAACCTGTCATACGACCTATCATAACAGTGTCTTTGTCTATAGTAGAAACATTGCTGATACCTAGCAAATAGTCAGACGTGGTATTGAACACTTCACAATATCCTTTTAATTCATACTCGCTTACATTTCGATTGTCTGTTTCTATCTTACGGATTGCGGAATGAGTTAAAGTGTCATAACCTTTTTCTTTAAAAATAGTGGCAAGTTGGCCAGCAGTCATTCTGTAGCCGTTCGGTGTAAACTCAAAATCTTCACGTAGCTTCTTGTAACGATTTTCTTTCATTAATTCCCCTTTCTTTTTGAAATGTTCTAAAAAAAGAACATAAACATAAAAAGTTCTGTAAAAACAATAAATTAGCACAAAACAACAATGCTATTTCGGATTATGATATTATGTGCTTATAACAGAACAATAACAATAAGTGTTCTGAAATTAGAATAACACGCGTGGTATACAAAGTCAATATTTTTTATAAAAAGGAGAAAGATTATGTTTAACAAAAAAATCAGAACATACGCAAAGGAAAAAAATGTTTATTTATGGCAGATCGCAGATGAATTGAACATCACGGACGGAAATTTTTCTCGCAAATTAAGGCGAGAACTGCCGGAAAAAGAACAGAAAGAAGTTATGCAGATCATAGACAGGATTGCAGGAGAGCAGGTGGTTGAATGATAAACGGTAGAATTTCAGTTGCAACTGCTGCTAAAACATTGAGGATGGATGCTCAGACGGTGCGATTACTTTTGAGAAAAGGTAATGTGTCATGGGGCTGTGCTTTTAAAAATCCGGGGTCAACTCAGTTTAGTTACCTTATTTATGCAGAACCTTTCAAACAGCTCACAGGCTATAAAGAGGATGGTGATGCAGAATGACAGAACTAGAATTTACGTTACGCTCCAACCGTATTGAGCAGATGATTAAGGATTTACGCGAGCAGCAGGCAACTCATATATGCGATATGGACTTCTTTCATTACTGTCAATCCCGAATAGATCAGATAGCAACTGAGTTGGATATTCTTTACAGAGAATCGGGAACGGAGGTGGAACATTGACAGATACAGAAATTTACGAAAATAATCTGCGACACTTTCAAGTAATACGCAGGCGTGGGGACAGCGCACAATGCCGTTGTCCCTCTCATCCAGACAAGCAGGCATCTTTAACTATCAGTAAGGGGCGTAAATGCACGTTGTTTCGGTGTCATGCAGGTTGCCAGCTTAATGATATTTTACAGGCAGCAGGACTCGAAAAGAAAGATACTTTTTACGAGTCAGAAAGCCGGGAAATAAATTGGAAACATTATGTTGAAAGCCGAGAGCATCGGAAGATTGAAGCAACCTATGACTACGTTTCTTCTGTAACGGGTGCTTATACTTTTACAAAAATCCGTCTTGAGGGTAAGAAAATGTTATTCGGAATTCTCGAGAATAACCGTTTTACATATGGACTCAAAGGACAGAATCGTAAAGAATTAAAAGCCATTTACGGCAGCCCGGAAGCTATTAAAAAGGCTATTAGAGAGAATAAGCCTGTGTTTATAGTAGAGGGCGAGAAAGACACCAATACACTCAATAGACAAGGCTATACAGCCACCTTTACTTTTGGTGGTGTGAATGATTGGCAGTCTGATTTTGCAGGGCTTCTGAGAGACGCAGACGTAATTATTCTTGCAGATAATGATACACCGGGCAAGGCAGTAGCACAAAGAATTTATGATGATTCAAATGGTATTGCCAGAAGCAGAAAAGTAATTGTGCCGATGCCAGACGTGCCGAAAGCTGATGTATCAGATTATTTTGAAGCGGGACATAGCAAGGAAGAATTTGAAGCATTAATCAGCGGAACGACGTTACAGGAAAAACGTATGGAATTATCTGCCATGTATCCAGAAGATGTATTGAAATGTCTTGATTGTAATTATGACAAGGACGGAAACATAAAAAGTATTAAGCAGTTGGTCAAAAATTGTGAGATCGTAATGGAAAAAGACAGCCGGGTATCTGGAAAGATTCGGTTTAATGAATTTTCGCGTCAAGCGTTTTTATTTGGTAACGTTCCATGGGAGAAAGATAATAATTATCGAGCATGGAGCAGCAGTGATGATTCAGCCCTATTTTCACTGATACAAGCAGACTATGGGCTAAAAAGCAGAAATGATTACTTTGATGCTTTTAAAATTGTATCAATCAAAAATAAATTTAATCCAGTTAAACAAATGTTAGATTCGTTGGAATGGGACGGAAAGCCACATATTCAAAGACTGCTGCCGGATTTTTTAGGTGCTGAGAATTCGGAATATAACCGTCAAGTTATGCGATTATGGATGCTAGGAGCTGTTTCACGAATTTATATGCCGGGATGCAAGTTTGATTATACCATGATTTTACAGGGGAAACAGGGCATAGGAAAATCTACGTTTTTAAGATTGTTAGCTTTAGATGATGCGTGGTTCAATGATTCCTTAGACAGTCTGGATTCAGATAAGGCGGTGCAGTCCCTTACAGGATCATGGATAATTGAACTTGCAGAGCTTAAGTCGTTAGCAAGAACAGCGGGCGGTGTGGAATCAGTTAAAAGATTTCTGTCAGCTACACAAGATAAATATAGAGTACCTTATGAGCGGCGAGCCGATACGTTTTATCGGCAGTGCGTATTTGCAGGAACAACTAACCGAGCGGATTTCTTGCAAGATGAAACTGGAAACAGACGTTTTCTGATTGTACAGATCGGAATTAATGAACCGTCAAAAAGTCTTTTTGATTCAATCGTTATGGACGAAATCAAACAGGCGTGGGCAGAAGCAGTTTACATCTGGAAGAATGAGAAACCTATTTTAGTACTTCCAGAATCATGCAAGCAAGAAGCAGAAGAATTGCAGCAAGAAAATATGGCAGATGACGGACTGGCGGGAATTATCGAGGAATATTTAAAAGACAAAGAACGCATATGTGCAAGGCAGGTTTGGCATGATGCACTTAAGGAAAGTACGGAGCCGCCAAAATGGAAAGTCTCAAATATTAACAGTATTATTGAGAAAATTCCCGGATGGAAAAGATTAAAAAGCCCTGCCAGATTTGCAAATTATGGGATGCAACGTGGATTCGAGAAAATGTCTACAAATAAATCAGATTTCGTAAGAGTCAGTGATGAAGAATTAAAAGAAATGCCATTTAACTAGATGCCGTTACATAAACCGTACAGATTGTAGACATGTTTGTAGACAGCATTGTAGACGTGAAAAGCCTTATAAATACTGACTTTATACTATGTCTACATTGTCTACTAATATATAAAAGAAATATAGAATATATAAGGATATAGCAATATAAGAAAAAATTTGAAACTCTTTTGAGATTGTAGACATGTTTGTAGACAATCATACGGTTTTTTGTAACGTAATTTTAAAGAAAGGAATTTATATGACAGAAGAATACAAGAGATACATGCGTAGTCGAGAGTGGGACGCAACAAGGCAGCAGCGTCTTGATATAGATGAGCATTGCTGTGCTATGTGCGGACGTCCAGAAGCAAAGTGCCGGAATGGCTTGCAGGTGCATCACATCACGTATCAGCGTTTAGGGCATGAAGATATTTATAATGATCTGGTGTCATTGTGTCCCGGATGTCACAAGAAGATACATTCATATTATAGGAGAAAAAGACATGATTACAAACATTAAAGATACGCCCTATTTTGCCCTGTATGGCGAGATTTATCGGCTGCATGGCAAATACCTAGAGCCTGTGGCAGATGATAGTTTTTGGAGTGCTTTAATGCAGGATGTAGATACGCTTTGCAAGAAATATAAAGACACGCCTTTAAAAGCATTTGCGGAGCATTTAGCACTGGAAGTCTGCCGAGAGATAGAAGCGAGTTATAAGCGTAGAATTGACGTCTAAAAAAAGAGGTGAAAAAAATGAGCAATTCTAAATCAAATTTTCCGAATGCCGTCAAGCCAAATGTGAAGCCGGGTGAGGTTGGTGAAATAGTAAGAAATTTCGAATCCTTATGGGAATTACCGCCAGTACATAAAAATGAGCCAGAAGAAGCAAAGAAACGTATTTCAGAGTATTTTGAGTTCTGTCAGAGGGCAGATCGGAAGCCAAGCGTCGAGGGACTTGCATTGGCTCTGGGAACTACAAGACAGAATTTGTGGTTATGG
>OLNE01000813.1_pt1 | contig 26583 bp, 21 predicted proteins | sample 1672431 | NCBI WGS metagenome assembly OLNE01 (sample SAMEA3136685, study PRJEB25190) | human gut metagenome | reverse complement strand
AAATATTGTGCATATGGATGACGGACTTTTTGACTGTTTGGAAAATGTGGACAAAGATTCTTACGACAAACTCTATCTGCTAGCAACACAATACGGCGTAAGATTAACATCCGCTAGAGGTCGAATCTATATTTCTACAGCACATACAGAGGAAGATATTGACAAAACACTGAAAATTTTCGATTACATCTTCCCTATGTTGAAAAAATAGTATATCATAATCAATATGATATAAATGCGCGACATCTTTAAGCCATAGCGACAATTCTCTGCCTCTATGGCTTATTTTTCTTTCACATCCAATAATGAAAGGCTGGTGATTTTATGAACAATACTATGTTTACAAACAAAGACTTTATTTTATCTGTTCTGGAAAATTCCTATGATGGCATCTATATAACCGATAAAAACAGTGTCACTATCTATGTCAATAAAGCATACGAAAACTTAACCGGTCACAAGCGATCTGAATATGTCGGTAAACACATGGATGATCTTATCAAGGCCGGAATAATGAAAGTTCATATCACCAGAGATGTAATTGCTTCTAAGAAATCCGTTACCACAAGAGAAGAATTGATTTCCGGAAAAAATGTGCTTGTCACAGGAAATCCCATTTTTAACAACAACAATGAAATCATTGCCGTTGTAACCAACGTGCGCGATATTTCTGAGATTATCTCGCTTGAGAAAAAGGAACGACTGGCCAAGGAAGTGATTTCACGCTATCAAAAGCAATTCTTTGACGCTTCTACTATGAGAAATATCGTATGTGAAAGTGCCAATACGATCTCAGTTTTCAATTTTGCTGCAAAGGTTGCTCCGAAGGATTCTACTGTGCTGCTTACCGGAGAAACGGGAGTTGGCAAGGAAGTCATTGCAAAATACATCCATTACAATAGTCTTCGTAAAGATAGCAACTACATTAAGATCAACTGTGGCGCTATCCCGGAAAATCTTCTGGAATCCGAACTATTCGGATATGTCGGCGGTGCTTTTACAGGAGCGGATCCCAACGGCAAGCCTGGTCTATTTGAACTTGCCGATAACGGAACATTATTCCTTGATGAAATCGGAGAATTGCCTCTAAATCTGCAATCTTCACTGCTTCGCGTCCTGCAGGATGGTGAAGTGACCCGCGTGGGGAGCACTAAAACAAGAAGAGTGTCTGTTCGAATCATCGCTGCGACTAACCGAAACCTCAAGCAAATGATAGAAGAAAAAATATTTCGTGAAGACCTGTATTACCGACTCAACGTCATTTCCATCAATATTCCGCCACTGCGAGAGCGCCGAGATGACATCCCAGCTCTGACCGAACTGTTCATAGAGCGCCTTAATAAAAAATACAACACAAAAAAAAGGGTATCGGATACATTTCTGCTAGAACTTATGTCTATGAATTGGCCGGGAAATGTCAGAGAACTTTCTAACTTCGTAGAACGCCAATACATCCTTAATGAATCCGATAATCTGACATCGATCCATGATATGAGTTACAGTAGGCAGGAAGATGCCTACAGAACAATTCAAAGTTCCATTTCCTCGTTTGCTTCTACTGATCCCGATGCACTCAACATAGATAAAGTAATTGCCTCCATTGAGGCTGCTTTAATCAAAACTGCCTTAAATAAGTGTGTTAACACTAAGGAAGCCGCCAAACTACTAGGAATCAGTCAGCCGACATTTTCAAGAAAATACAACAAATATAAAGATATGAATCTTATTTAAGAACTGATAAAAATTTTCCCTGCGAAATTGCAGGGCGTTTTCTTTACATAAAGAGTTCACGAAAAAAGTCCTTGCTTTCGAGCAAAGGACTTTTTTCGTAGTTACACATATGTGGAATTTCCATCCATCTTTGATTATTTCTCTCCTTCAACGATGGATTTTCTTGCGTATTCTTCTCCATAGATCAGGTATTCGCGTTCCGCTACTGTAACGTGTGAGTAGCTACTGCATCGAACACAGATTGCCAGAATAATACCAATTACTGTCCACAAAGCTACCATGATCCATTCCATGTGACCAAGACCGCCAGATGGGCTGAACGGCAAATAAATACATATGAACAACCCGGAAGATACAATGGCCAGAATAGCCATAAACTTACCAAGAGGAGCTTTGAACGGTCTTTCTGTATCTGGTTCATCCACCTTTAACTTATAGAACGAAATCGCTGCACAGAAGTATGCTACTACAGTGCCGAAGGAACTTGCGTCTACGAACCATCCCAACGCATTCTTTCCTAGAAATACGGATGCCAATCCTAACGCTCCAACAAGAATCAAAGCTGCAGTCGGAGAATTGTACTTAGGGTGCAACTTGCCAAATACAGGCGGAAGCATCTTAGCTCTCGCTAATGCAAAAATGATTCTTGTTGCCCCTATATACATCGCATTCCAACTTGTCAGGATCCCACCGATACCGGCGATGATAACGAAGGATCCAAAGATCTTCGATCCGAATACATAAGTAGCAATATCAGCTACCGGTATGCTCGCATTGTCACGTACGGATGCCGGTGCTCCGAAGGCAGATCCCAGAATCATCATGATATACCATATTGCCCCTAGAACGATTGCCAAAATAACCATTTTACCAACCTGCTTCATTGGAATCTTCATATCTTCTACAGACTGTGGAATTACATCAAATCCAACAAACATAGCCGGAGCAGCCATTAAAACAATAAAGATACCATTGAATCCACTATTAAATGTTGGAAGTGCATTGGAAACATCTCCTAATGTCACACCACCTATAAAAAATATCAATCCTCCCGCAACTAAAGCCAATGCAGCAATCGTATTAACGATCTTTGTAAAACTCATACCTATCCAATTACATATAATTGTGAACAAGGTTCCTGCTATAGCAATAATAACCCATGGTAAAGTCACATCATAGCCCTCAATAGAGTAAAGGACATCTGCATTATGCGTCAACTGAGGAATCAAATACTCCACCGCACTACCAAATGCCGGACCTTCCCAACAAGCTACAGCGACATAAGCAAAGGCCATCGCCCAGGCTGCAAACCAGCCAAATTTATATCCTCCAGCTCTGTAAGCAAATACCAGTACGCCTCCCGTCTGTGGGATCATCGGGCAAAGTTCTGCGAATGCCATTCCGATAAATCCGCAAACAAGTCCTGCGACAACAAATGCGATAATAGCTCCTACACTACCTGCGGAACTTACCCAGCCTCCTGCGAGCATTACCCAGCCCCATCCTACAACGGAACCAAAGGCAAATGCCCAGATCTCTCCTCTTCCAAGAGTTTTGGCAAAAGTCTGTCGTTCCAGATTTGTATTCTGTGTACTCATACTTTTTCCTTTCTCATTTCATGTAAATGTTTCTGATTCTTCGGTAATAAATAAAATGTCAATTATAATAACTTTCTTTTGGCGCCTACTTATATGAAATGCAAGTTATATGCCAATTCGTTTACTTTTTGTTTTCTTTTGAATATACTTCATAAGCCTTTAATTTCAACGCATCTCTATATACGCACTTTATTTTTCAGAGAACTTAAATTATTCAAAATTCAATAACGAATAGCAATCCATAATTAATTTGCTATATATTCATTCGTGAATATATGATGTGAAGCAGAAACATTTATTCAAAACAAGAAATCTCTTAATCTTCATATTCGCTTAATGTATTTTACATAATAAAAAAACAGTTACCAAAAGTATTACCTTTCTATAACCGCCACTATATGCAATATGTATTTACTTATAAGTTAGCCTCTCACGCACCAACTCTCCTGCTTGCTCAAAATTCTTATTATTAATTAGAAGTTTCGGCGAGCCGTATTCATGCTCAATAAGGCATTCCGACTGACACCCATTTACCATCATTACAAGATTGTAATGTTCATTTTCCTTATAGTACAGAAATTCGCACTCATCCGAAAGTTCTTTCTGTATCTTTTTATAAAATGTTTCACGGTCGTAATAACAATTACATCCACCGCAGAACAAAACCCCGATCCTTGCCTTGTTTTGCATTTTAATACACCTCTGATTTATGATATAATATAAATAACATTTCCATGTTTTATTATATCATAAATCATACTGTTACAGCTTATATTCAGAAAAACCAGTGTAAAAAGGGAGTAGGAAATATGATTTCACAAACATTTATTACAGAATATCTAAAGCTGTTTTTCCCAAATTACGATGAACGCTATTTGGATTTGCTTGAAATTATCAGTGATTTTACCGATCCATATATTGAAGCTTCTAATATGGCTATTATAGCCCTTGACCAGAACAAAAGGATCGTTATGGTCAATCAACTGGCCGCCACATTATTCAATACATCTGAAACAGCTCTTTTAGAACAAGAAGTGGGGCAGGCACTTCCAGTATGCCCGCTGTCTAAAGTTACTCTGGACAATTATGCTGCTCTTCCAAAAGAATTTTCAATGGGCGAAAAAACAGTTCACGCAGAACGAACTCCCATTATTCATGACGAAAAAACCATTGCTGTGGTCAGCTTTCTATACGAACACTCCGACACAGATACAACCGACCAGCGCAGCATCGAGACACAGAAACATATGCAGTTTCTAAATGAAATCATAGAAAATTCTTATGACGGCATCTATATCACTGATTCCTCCGGGAAAACCATACTGGTCAACAAAGCATACGAACGAATCTTTGGCGTTCCTCGTTCCCAACTGATCGGGGAATACATGAAGGATCTGGTCACAAAAGGAACACTTTCTACCAGCATCACTCAGGATGTTGTAGAAAAAAAAGAAGTCATTACGCGAACTCAGACCAACGCTAATAACAAAGAAGTATTTATTACAGGGAATCCGATTTTCGATGAAGAAGGCAATGTTCACCATGTCATTACCAATGTTCGCGACATTACTGAACTTATCAGTTTGAACAAAAAACTGCAGGCTGAAATAGATCGTGCCGACCTTTATCAAAGCCAGTTAATGAAAGAATCTTCGGATGAAAACATTGTATGCAACAGTCAAGAGTTTTCTTCCATCCTTAACATTGCACGAAAGATTTCCCGAATGGATTCCACTGTCCTTATTCTCGGGGAGACTGGAGTAGGAAAAGAAATCGTAGCGCAGTACATTCATAAACACAGCATGCGCGACGACAAGCCATACATCAAAATAAACTGTGGCGCCATTCCACAAAACCTTCTGGAATCTGAACTCTTTGGCTATGTCCCGGGAGCATTTACCGGTGCCAGCGCTAAAGGCAAGTCCGGCATGTTTGAGCTGGCCGACACTGGAACCTTGTTCCTGGATGAAATCGGAGAGCTTCCTATCAACCTGCAGTCCGCACTCCTGCGAGTTCTGCAGGATCACGAAGTGACCAGAGTCGGAGGCCAAAAGAGTAAGAAAGTAGATGTCCGAATCGTTGCTGCAACTAATCAAAATCTTGAGGAAATGATCGAAGAAGGAACGTTCCGAAGTGACCTTTATTACAGATTGAACGTTGTATCCATTAATATTCCACCACTACGCGAAAGAAAAGATGACATCCCAAAACTTGCTGAAAAAACGTTGGAGAACCTCAATCAAAAATATGGAGTTCATAAAGTGATGTCACCGCATTTTATCCGCCACCTGCTTCGTGGCGACTGGCCGGGAAATGTCCGGGAGCTTAGAAATTTCATAGAAAAACAATTCGTTCTTTCTGATGAAACCATTCTGGATGCTCCTGTCACTTCATCCTTTGCAGCCAAGCAAACACCATCAACAGAAGAAGAAAACAGTTCTTCACCCTCCATCGAAGCACCTCTTCCCACCTATGCTCAGGCCAGGGAAACTATGGAACGAGATCTGATCAAACGTGCTATGAAACAAGGCGGCTCCACTTACAAGGCAGCCACTCTCCTGGATATGAGCCAACCAACTTTTTTCCGCAAATATAAGGAACATTTTCCAGACGGGATCGAATAATAGATTTCTGCAAAGCTGGTCGCGCCACTGCCGCCAGCTTTTTTCATAAAAATAAAAGATGCCAAACTCTACAACGAGCCGGCATCTTTCACTTTAAGGAAAGGTTCAAAACTATGTGTTGTGAAAAGAAGAAATTCTTCCTTTCATGTCGTTATTTCGTTTTTTATTTATTTTTGAATTCAGCCGGACGCTTTTCTACGAACGCTTTCATACCTTCGACTCTGTCTTCAGATACGAATGTGCTCGTATAAGACTCCGCCTCGAACTGCACACCGATCTTCAGGTCTGTGTTGATTCCGTTGTTGATAGCAACCTTAGCCATTTTGATCGCGATCGGCGCCTTGCTCATAATGGTTTTAGCCAGCTTTTCTGCTGCTTCCATCAGTTCTTCTGCCGGAACGACTTCCTGTACCAGCCCGATACGGTAAGCTTCCTGTGCATCGATCATCTCTGCACTGTAGATCAGCTTCTTAGCCATGCCTTTTCCAACCAGACGCGGCAGTCGCTGTGTTCCACCATAACCAGGGATGATTCCCAGGTTTACTTCCGGCTGACCGAACTTGGCCTTTTCTGAAGCGATACGGATATCACATGCCATAGCCAGTTCGTTTCCACCGCCCAATGCGAATCCGTTTACTGCAGCGATAACAGGCTTATTGATCGTCTCGATCAGTTCCATTACCAGCTGACCCTGGATCGTCATATCACGACCCTCCGTTCCGTTCAGTTCGCTCATCTGTGCAATATCTGCTCCTGCGATGAAGGATCTGCCCTCTCCGGTCACGATCGCAACCTGTACTTCGTCGTCTTTATCAATAGCACGGAACACGTCATCCAGTTCCGTAAGAACCTCTGTATTCAGAGCGTTCAGAGCCTTCGGGCGATTCATAGTGACGTAGCCGATGCCGTCTTTCTTTTCAAAGATAATATTCTTATATTCCATAGCGCACCTCGTTATTTCGAATAATCATAGACACCCTTGCCAGTCTTGACACCCAGATGTCCAGCTCTTACCATTCTCCGCATAAGCGGTGCCGGTCTGTACTTCGGATCACCATATTCATAATACAGCACATCCATAACTGCCAGCATAACGTCCCAGCCGATCATGTCGCCTAATGCGAGAGGTCCCATCGGATGATTGAGTCCGAACTTGCAGCCGTTGTCGATATCTTCCGCAGTGCCTACGCCTTCTTCCAGCATAAATACAGCCTCATTGATAAATGGATCGATCAATCTGTTTACGATGAAACCGCCCTTGTCGATCGCCCTTACCGGCACTTTTTCCAGCTGCTCGCCCAGAGCCAAAGCAGCCTGGTAAGTCGTTTCGGATGTCTGCAGACCCATAACGATCTCCAGCAGCTTCATAGCAGGTACCGGGTTGAAGAAGTGAGTACCGATCACCTGATCTGGTCTTCCTGTTGCTGCCGCGATTTCTGTGATCGGCAGGGAAGATGTATTGGAAGCGAGGATCGCTTCCGGCTTGCAGATCTTGTCTAACTGCTTGAAGATCCCCAGCTTGATTTCTTTATTTTCCGATGCGGCTTCGATTACAAAATCAGCATCCTTGGCATCTTCCAGCGAGACTGTAGTTGTCAGGTTTGCAAGTGCTTCTTCCTTTGCTTCTTCTGTCATTCTGCCCTTTGTAACGGCCTTTTCCAGACTTTTCTTGATCTTATTGTAACCTTTGGCGACAAATTCTTCGTTTATGTCATTCATGATAACCTGAATACCATGTGTTGCCGCCGTCTGTGCGATTCCGGAGCCCATTGCTCCGGAACCTACAACATATAATTTTTTAACAGTCATCCTGATTCCTCCAAACTATTATTCGCACAGTTCAAACATCATCGCCATAGCCTGTCCGCCACCGATACACAGAGAAGCGACTCCGTACTGAACCTTTCTTCTCTGCATTTCGCGCATCAGTGTCAGGCTGATTCTAGCTCCTGTACATCCTACTGCATGACCCAGAGCAACTGCGCCACCGTTTACATTTACGATTTCCGGATCCAGTTTCAGATCCTGTACGCATGCTGCTGCCTGAGCTGCGAACGCTTCGTTCAGTTCGTAGAGACCTACATCGTAACGGCTGATTCCCGTTTTCTTTTCCAGCTTTTCAATAGCGCTTACCGGTGCATATCCCATGATAGATGGACTGAGAGCTGTTGACGTTGCTGCAACATATTTAGCGATCGGTTTGTAACCCAGAGCCTTCGCCTTTTCTGCTGACATCATCAGCAGCACGCACGATCCGTCATTGATCGGGGAAGCATTTCCTGCTGTTACTGTTCCGCCTTCTTTGAAGATAGGCTTCAGTTTTGCAAAGTTTTCATATTTAGCGTCTTTTCTATATGTTTCATCGTGGTCAAATACGACTTCCTGTCCCTTTACCTTCGTTGTAATAGGCACGATGTCATTGTCATATTTCCCCTCAGCCCATGCTTTTTCTGCTTTGTTATGGCTGTTTACAGCAAATCTGTCCTGCATTTCTCTCGTAATGCCACACTTCTCAGCTACATTTTCTGCTGTAATACCCATGTGGTAGTTCATGAACGGATCAACGAGGCCGTCATGAAGCATGCTGTCTTCGATCTTTCCAGGTCCCATTCTATATCCAAATCTTGCTTTAGGCAGAATATAAGGGATGGCACTCATGGTCTCGCATCCGCCGGCGATCACGACTTCGTTGTCGCCAACCTGGATGGACTGTGCTGCACACTGCATCGCCTTCATAGCAGTAGCACAGTTCTTGTTTGGTGTAAATGCCGGGATCGTATCAGGCAGCCCCGCATAGATCCCGCACTGACGAGCCGGATTAGCCTTTGTTCCAGCCTGGAAGTGAGTTCCGATAATCAGTTCATCGATATCTTCATGCTTGATGCCTGTTCTCTCCACCAGTGCTTTCACACATTCTGCGCCATGTACCGGTGCCGGGATTTTGCTTAATGAGCCGCCGAACACGCCGGTAGCGGTTCTTACCCCCTCTACGATTACAACTTCATTCATTGTTTTTCCTCCATTCTATGCTGCGGTCAAGTCCGCAGACTTTCTCTAAAATCATTTTTTACACCCGCGTTTGCTAAACTTTTGGTTATATCAGACCATCACGCCGGTTGGTTAGTCCGGCGCGATGTAGTGATCAAAACTATAATTTTACGTGTGCCAGATCCATTGCAAACTGTTCCTTCTGTTCCACATTGGATTCTCTCAGGATCATTACCTTCATTGCCTGTGGAGATCCTGCACCATGCATGGATTCTGCCAGAGCAGTACCGCCGGACATGTTTTCCAGAAGTCTTGCGATCTTGATTCTGTCTCTTGCCGTATACTCTTCGTTCCCAACAAAGAACTTCTCGATCCACTTACCTGTTTCAGGATTGTTCAGATCCCATTCATGAGGCAGTGTTGCGATAAATCCACCAGCAATATCGTGTGCCAGTCTGGAAATCTCATACATGTTTCTTGTACAGTTGAGCTTGACTTCGTTAGCCAGTAATGTATTTACATAGTAGCTGCCTGCTTCTTCCTTCACACCTTCATAGGAGCAAGCCAGGGAGCAGCAGTACATGGTTTCTGCCAGGTGGATCATTTCAGTCAGTTTATCCTTGATCAGGCTGTTCTTTCTCGTTCCATTCATCTTGGCGATCATGGAAGTTGCCCCGATGAGAACGTCGGAGTTACCGACCTTGCAGCCACCGTAGTTCTGTCTGTGATATGCTGCGAATCTAGCTACATAGTCCTGCGCAAAATCAACTTCTCCGCACATGAACACTCTGTCCCAAGGAACGAATACATGATCCAGAACAGTCAGTGTTTCACCACCTACGATAGCGTATTCGGAGTTACCAGTATCCAGGTCGCCCTGCAGTCTTCTCTGGTCGTTTGTCTGTCTTCCGAAGATGTGAGTGATACCCTCTGCATCTACTGGAACTGCACATGCGATCGCGTAATCCTGATCTCCATCCAGCAGATTTGTAGTAGGCAGGATCAGCATTTCATGAGAGTTGGCCATACCAGTCATATGAGCCTTAGCGCCACAGATGATAACACCGTCTTCTCTCTTTTCTACAACGTGTGTGAACAGATCCGGATCAGCCTGCTTGGACGGCTTCAGACTTCTGTTACCCTTAACGTCAGTCATAGCACCCGCGATCATAAGATCATTTTCCTGTACGTACGTCATCCACTTCTTGAATCTTTCATGGTAATTCGTACCATACTTCTTGTCCATGTTGTAAGTTGTAATGAAAGTTGCGTTCATCGCATCGAATCCTACACATCTCTGGAAGCATGTACCCGTCTTCTGTGCGATCATTCTCATCATCTTTACTTTATTTACCAGATCTTCGATGCTCTGGTGAATATGCGTGAAACGGTTTACCTTCTTTCCAGTCAGATGAGAAGTTGCTGTCATCAGGTTCTCATACATCGGATCACAAGCCAGATCATATGTCATGGCTGCAGAATTTACGTGAGGCTTGATCATTGGGTGATCTACCACGCAGTCGATTTTTTCTCCCATGTAGTAAATTCTTGGATGGATTTTTCTTAAACTTTCCTTGTACTCATTTCCTGTCATCATTTTGTTTACTCTCCTTTTTTTGCTAAAAGCGGTTAAACTATAATTTGTTGTAATGTATGAATTAACAGCAGAGGAATCCTCCGTCTACATATAACACCTGTCCTGTCACATAATCCGATGCTTCGGAAGCCAGGAATACTGCGGCTCCTGCCAAGTCGGACGGTAATCCGAACTTTTTCTGCGGGATTCGTGCAAAGAGCTCCGCTCTGCGCTTTTCATCGGCAAAAAGCGGTGCCGTCATCTCGGTTTCATAGTATCCTGGTCCGATGGCGTTTACATTGATACCGTACTGAGCCCATTCGTTAGCCATAGCCTTGGTGATCTGTACGATGGCCCCCTTGGCTGCACAGTATGAGATCATGTTCGGCAATCCCAGCTGACTTGTCAGGGAAGCGATATTGATGATCTTGCCCTTAATGCCCTTTTCCACCATTTGTTTTGCTACCGCCTGACACATGAAAAACACGTATTTCAGCTGTGTATCCTGTACGACGTCCCAGTCGGCTTCTGTGAATTCCAGAGCAGAAAACCGCTTGTTGACACCTGCCCCATTGAACAGAATATCGACCTGTCCGAACTTGTCGCAGACCTTTGCAATAAGACCGTTGATGTTCTCTACCGATGTGATATCCGTTGCAAATCCCACAACATTTTCATTTCCGGTCTCCTGAGAAATCTTTGCAGCTGCATCATCCAGCTGACCCTGATTTCGGCTTACCAGTACTACATTAGCCCCTGCCTGTGCAAGTCCTGTTGCCATGCCGAATCCAAGTCCTTTACTTCCTCCGACTACAATAGCGGTCTTTTCTTTTAACGAAAAATCCATATGCTCCTCCTTTTTTCTTGATGGCTACATTCAGGAAAATCCTTTATTCTCCTGCTTTAGATATCCGACGAAATCTCTAAAACCATTTATCGGATACCTAAAAAAGGAGTACTAAATTAAGTTAGAATATTTCTTAAGTTAGTTTGTTATGTTATGTATTTATAATTTATATTTACTTTCCCAACATGTCACCCGAAGCGGCAGCCTGCGAAAACGCAGACCGCGTACTTCGTTTTAATGACATACATGGATAAATGGAGACAAATTTGTTAGTTATTTCATTGTTTTATTTTTCGAACGCAGCTTTGCAGGAGTCCTGTCTGTTATGACTTACTCAAGTGTCCGCAGTGAATAAATGTATTAGCTTTCACAGCACTCCTCAAAGCATGTTCTTTATGTTAAAAGATTTCTTTTTCTTTTAACTGCTGGATTTTGTCTTCATCAAGCCCAAGAATCTCTTTTAAAATGTACTCGTTGTGCTGTCCAAGTAATGGTGCAGGGTCAAAGCAAAGTTCCGAAGTCTCGGAGAATTTCAACGGATTACCTGGATAGGCCACCTTGCCGAGAACCGGATGATTGATATCCACCAGCATGTTTCTTGCTTTGAGCTGAGGGTCTTTTACCAAATCATCGATCCCCAGGATCGGCCCCACTGGAACTTTAGCTGCATCCAGGATTTCTACCGCTTCTTCAGCTGTGCGTTCCATGGTCCATTTTTCAATTTCCGGATTCAATGTATCTTCATGTTCTTTTCTTAAATTATTTTCGGCATATTCCGGTACATCCAGCAGATCTTCTCTATCGATGGCTTTAGCTAATTTAGTGAAAAGACCGTTATTAGCACAGGCAATGGCCACGTATCCGTCCTTTGTCCGGAATGTATTAAACGGAGCGGAACCCAGGTTAGCGTTACCGTTTCTTGTCGGTGCTTCACCAGTCAAAGTTTTTGTTACGACGAAATTTTCCAAAACAGAAAATGCCGTATCCATCATCGCTACATCGATAAACTGTCCTTCGCCGGTTTCTTCTCTATGATGAACAGCTGCCATGATAGCGAACGCCATGTGGATCCCCGCAAGAGCATCAGCTACTGATGGACCAACCTTATAAGGCTTTCCATCCTTTTCACCGGTCAACGCCATGAAGCCGCCCATTGCCTGGCATACAATATCGTAAGCAGGTTTTTTTCTGTACGGACCTGTCTGTCCAAATCCAGAAATAGATCCATATATAATCTTTGGATTTCGTTCTTTCAGATCCTCATATCCAATTCCCAGCCTGTCCATAACACCTGGCGAAAAGTTCTCCACTACGATATCTGCCCATTCTGCAAGCTCTTTGATGATCTCTATCGACTCCGGAGCTTTTAGATCCAGCGACAGACTTTTTTTATTTCTATTGAAATAAGTAAAATATCCGCTTTCATCATTTTTCATCGGACCAAAGTAATGAGTATCATCGCCAACGCCCTTTCTTTCTACTTTAATGATATCGGCACCCAGGTCTCCCATCATCATGGTGCAATAAGGACCAGAATATACTCTTGTGAAATCTAAAACTTTTAATCCCTGAAGGGGTTTCTTGCAATCTGCCATCTTTCGTATCCTCAATCTTTCTTTGTTACCATGTTTTCCTTGACACCCTTATAAGTAGCAACACACGTGCCAACACCCGCTATTTTTTTCTTCTTTTTCAGCATTTTTCCTAAAGCATTGAAATTTCAACGTTTTATCCTCACTACTTTTTTATTTAAGAAACATTTTTAAAATAAAATCTTCTTTTTAAGGTATTCATCTTTGAATATTCCCGGCTATCAATTCATTTTTAGATTATCATTCTTTCGCCGGTTATCCATTTTCGAATCACTTCTTATTCCTTACTGTACGCTACGATTTTAATAGACTCTTTGGACATGGTTTTTTCAAACCCTTCATCTTCTCATCCACGTCTTCTTCATCCACGTTGACGATCTCAACATTGTAATTTCTTCTGGCCAGCTCCAGACGATCCCGGTCTGCCGCCGTTCCTGCCATAAGAATTTTTCCTGCTCCTGCGATTCTGGCAATCTGTGCCGTATATAAGCCAATGGCTCCCGGAGCATATATCAGAACATCTTTGCCCGGTATAAACTGCAATACTTTTTTCACAGCACTGTATGTCACTACAACCGGCTCAATGGAGGCACCTGTCTTAAGATCCATGTCTTGGCCGACTTCATACCCAGTCACCGAGGATCCTAGCTTCACGATTTCTCCGATAAATTCATGCCCCGGGATCAGACCTTCTTCGACCTCCCTGTATCCTTTATAGATTCCGAAATCCGTTCCATAGATCCCTGTTGCCAGGACTTTCACCAGAACCTCATCATCCTTGATCATAGGGATCTCACAGTCAGACTTTACCAGGCCGTATTTGCCTAAACTCTTTCTCCATGCCAGCATTGAACTAGTACCTGCCTTTCTTTTTATCTTACCTATATAGAAAGAAAAGGGGCTGTCGCATTAACGATTTAAAATCGTTAGGGCGGCAGCCCCTTTTTAAAAGAAATTTCATTCTTTTTCAGGTCCTTTGCAATATGATTCAACGATTCTATGGGCCCGTTGGAAAGTCTGCTGAGGTGGAGCCCGTCAGCATTCATCCTAACTGCTTCGTAATCCAAGATTAACGATGAAACGCCCTCTAATTCATGCTCCTTACAAAGGCGTTCATCCTTATTTTGAGATATTGCGATTTAAGGATGAAAAACCGCCTAAAGATTTTCATTTTTTCATCCTAGCTTGCACCAGATATATCACTGGATCAAAAAATCAAGATGATCTTCCGGCAACAAGTCGTCTTCATTGCATGACTCCTTTAGAATACAGGCGCTGCCTGCAAATCAAATCCGCATAAAAATATCTCCAACCATACAACTACGGCTGGAGATAGAAAAATTTTATTTTTTATTTCAAAATCCGTACGCGGATGATGCCTTCTCCTTCTAAAGCAGCAGCATCTACATCGCCGGAAGTTTCAGCAAGCGTGTAAGCGTAGTCGCCTCTCGTCTTGTTGATCACATCGCCGTCTGCGATAGCGGCAACCTTTTCCAGAGCACCGGCGTCAGCCTTGGAGATGACTGCGATCCTGGTTCCCTTCTTAGGCCCCAGCGTGCAGGCCGGCATGTTTACAGAATTCACGATATTGCCGTTTTCCAGGTAATCCATGATCTCATCAGCCGCCATAACAGCACAGTTGTCTTCTGCTTCTGCAGAGGATGCGCCAAGATGCGGAGTAGCGATCACGCCTTCTTTGCCGATAACTGCATCGTTCGGGAAGTCTGTTACATACTTCTTTACCTTGCCGCTTTCGAGGGCAGCCAGCATATCAGTATCATTAACCAGTTTGTCTCTGGCGAAGTTTAAGAATACAACGCCGTCCTTCATCTGAGCGATGGCTTCTGCATCGATCATACCTTTCGTATCGTCCATTACAGGAACGTGGATGGATATGTAATCACACTGCGGATACAGATCCTTCAAAGCATCCACGATATCGATGGTGTTGGACAGGGAATGCGCGGCTTTAACGGACAGGAACGGATCATATCCGATGACTTTCATGCCAAGAGTTTCTGCAGCGTTGGCTACAAGAACGCCGATGGCACCCAGGCCGATCACTCCTAAAGTCTTGCCTTTGATTTCTGTTCCGGCAAACTGACCCTTGCCTTTTTCTACTGCTTTGCCAACACCTTCTGTTCCGGTCAGGGTGGAAGCCCATGCCAGACCAGCAGGAACGTTTCTTGCCGCCAGCAGCATGCCGGTCAGGCACAGTTCCTTTACTGCGTTGGCGTTAGCACCCGGAGCATTGAATACCACGATCCCCTGTTCTGCACATTTGTCCAGCGGAATGTTGTTTACACCAGCTCCGGCTCTTCCTACTGCCAGCAGATTGTCAGAAAGCTCCATCTCGTGCATGTCGTAGCTTCTGAGAATAATACCGTTTGCTTCTGCGACGTCTTCTACGACTGTATAGTCGTCTGTCAGACGTGCCAGACCAACCGGTGAGATTTTGTTAAGTGTTCCAATTTTGTACATATCTGTTCACCTCTCGACTTGGAATTATAAAGTAAAAACCGTGTTCCGAAGAACACATTTGAAAAACTTAATTTACTGAATAGTATACCACTTTACGCCAGTTGGGTAAAGTGGTATAATGGATTCCATTATAAAGGTTTTTTACTTATCAGCTTATACTCAAGAAAATGATGAATTAAAATATGGAGGTGACCTAATTGAGTAACGAAAGAGCTTATAATTTCTCGGCAGGTCCATCGATGCTGCCGTTACCGGTGATCGAAGATGTAGCTGCTAATCTGGCAAACTATAAAGGATGTGGGGAATCCGTAATGGAAATGAGCCACAGATCTGCTGAATTCAAGGCGATTCTGGCCGATGCAGAACAGAATCTGCGTGACATCATGAATATCCCGGACAATTACAAGGTAATGTTCATCCAGGGAGGCGGTACACTGCAGTTTGCCATGGTTCCGCTGAACCTGCTGCGCAAGTCCGGCAAGGCTGACTATGTCATCACAGGAACATGGGCCAAGAAAGCTGCCAAGGAAGCAGAAAAATTCGGCGATATCAAGATCGTAGCATCTTCTGAAGATTCTACTTTCTCCTATATTCCGAAGGTGAACAGAGAAGATTTCCGTCCGGATGCTGATTATGTACATATCACACTGAACAATACGATCTACGGAACACACTATCCGTACATCCCGGACACAGGAGATATCCCGCTCGTAGCAGATATGTCCTCCTGCATTCTGTCTGAAGAGATCGATGTAACGAAATTCGGGCTGATCTATGCAGGTGTGCAGAAAAACGTGGCGCCTTCCGGTATCGCTGTTGCGATCATGAGAGAAGATCTCATCGGTTTTGCCAAGGAGAACGTACCGACTTATCTGGACTACAAGATCCATGCAGATAACGGATCCACATATAATACACCGAACTGCTTCTCCATCTATGTAGCAGGTGAAGTGTTCAAGTATATCAAGGACATGGGAGGCGTACCGGCAATGCATAAGCTAGACGTAGAGAAGGCTGATAAGCTTTACGATTATATCGATGCGAGCAGCCTGTACAACTGCCCTGTAAACAAGGAAGACAGATCGCTGATGAACGTAGTGTTCGTAACAGGGAATCCGGATCTGGATAAGAAATTCGTTGCGGAAGCCAAGGCTGCTAACCTGCACAACCTGGGCGGACACAGATCCATCGGAGGAATGCGTGCCAGCATTTACAACGCAATGCCGATGGAGGGTGTTGACGCACTGATCGATTTCATGAAGAAATTCGAGGAGGAAAATAAATAGTGAAAGCTTTTTCCAAGAAAAGCAGCTATCTATTAATAATCATGATGATCGCGGCACTGCTCCTGACGGGAACAGTGCCGTCTTTTGCTGCAAAGAACAAGAAAACCTATACGACTCCGGAAGGCACTGTGTATCCGCTGGAGAAAACGACGATCCTGGAAGGCATCCCGGAGGTAAAGGGAACCAGTGCTATTATGATCGACGGGGGAAGCGGCAGGATCCTTTATGAAAAGAATGCAGAAGAACCAAGGGATCCAGCCAGCATCACCAAGATCATCACCTGCCTTCTGACCCTGGAAAACATGGATCTGAATGACGAGGTGACGATCACCCATGATCTTGTGACGACGGGACAGAATATTGCGCTTAAAAAGGGAGAAACATTAAAGGTAAAGGATCTGCTTTATGCGCTCATGCTACACTCTTCTAATGATGCTGCCGAGGTGCTTGCTATTGCAGTAGGCGGAGATTTCGATACCTTTGCAGAAATGATGAACGAGCGAGCAAAGGAGTGCGGAGCAAAAAATACCACATTCCACAATCCTAATGGCTTGAATCCGGATGGACAGGAGCACAACTGGACGACAGCGTATGATATTTCCATGATGGCGCGGGAAGCTATGAAAAATCCAACCTTCCGCAAGCTGGTGACGACGACACATTACAAGATCCCGGCAACGAATCTGTCGAAAGAAAGAAAACTGAAGTCGACCAATCCGTGCCTTGGTGTATACGACGGCATTACCGGAGTGAAGACCGGGACCAGCAAGACGGCAGGCTTCTGCTTTTGCGGCAGCGCGAAACGAGGCAATACGGAACTGATCGCTGTTTCCCTGAATTCCGGAGAAGATCAGCGCTTTACAGATGTGACCAAACTGCTGGATTACGGTTTTGCCAACTACCGTACACATACGGCTGAAAAAGGCGAAAAGGCTTTAAAAGAAGTGAAAGTAAGGCGTGGTGATCTGCACTCGGTCGAAGCAGGTCTGACACAGGATCTGGATCTGACTCTGGCTAAAAAAGACAAGGGCGAGGGCATTACAACAGAAGTCAAACTGTCAGAGGAGAAGCTGACGGCACCTGTCAAAAAAGGCGTACAGGTGGGAACGGTGACCGCCTATGATAAAAATCACAAAAAGCTTGCTGAAGCGAAGCTTGTCACCCTGGAATCTGCAAAGAAAGGCGGGATCCTCTCTTATATCGGTATCGCTGACGAGGATCGTGGCGTTTTCCTGGTGGGACTGCTGATCGCAGTCGTCTTAGTGATCCTGATACTTTTGATCCTCAGGCGGATGCGGCGAAAAAAACGGGCTCGCAGAAAGGCACAGCGTAACAGAGCCATCAGAAGAAGAGCACGGGAACGGGAGAAAGACCCGTTTAATCGCAATGTTTGATATAAAAGAAAATCTAAAAAATCTTCCGGATACGCCGGGAGTTTATCTGCACAAGGATCGCCTTGGAAATATAATATACGTCGGTAAGGCAGTGTCGCTGCGAAACCGGGTGCGCCAGTATTTTCAGTCCACGAAAAACATGGCTCCAAAAGTGCGGAGCATGGTGAGCCAGATCGCGGAGTTTGAATATATCACGGCGGGAAGCGAGACGGAGGCGCTGATTTTAGAGTGCAATCTGATCAAGAAATACCGTCCGAAATACAATATACTGCTGCGGGATGACAAAACATATCCGTATATCAAGATCACCAATGAAGAGTATCCGCGTATCATCAAGACCCGGATCGTTAAGAAAGATGGGAGCAGGTATTTCGGGCCTTACAGCGATGCGGGCGCAGTCAATAAGATCGTGGATCTTCTCAACGCCAGTTTCGCATTGAAAAGATGCTCTGCCACATCTTTTCCGCCAGGGTTCCGCCCGTGCCTGAACTATCACATAAATCAGTGCAAAGGTGTTTGCAGTGGTGAAGTGGATCGACAGACCTATATGGAAAGCATTGAGGGGGCAAGGGAATTCCTCAACGGAAAAAACAGTAAGATCCTTGGACGGCTGAAAGAGCGGATGCTGGAAGCTTCTGAAGCTCTCAATTTTGAGGAAGCTGCCCAGTATCGTGATTACATCGAGGCTGCAAAAGCTCTGTCGGCAACTCAGCGCGTCGTTATGCATCAGGCAGCGGACATCGACATCGTGATCCCGGCAAGGGGACAGGAAGAGGTCCATATGGTCATTTTCTTTGTAAGGGAAGGTAAGCTGGTGGACGCGAGACTTATGAGATGGAGTCTTCCTGGGAAGAAAACAAGCAGGAACTCGTTGCAGCATTTCTCAATCAGCATTACAGCCAGATGCCCAATTTCCCGAAGGAGATCCTGTTGACCCATACGCCTGAAGACTGTGCAGCGCTGGAAGAGTATCTCAGTGAACTTGCAGGGCATCACGTGAAGCTTTACCGTCCACAGAAAGGTGAGAAAAAAGCTCTGGTGGATATGGCGGCAAAAGATGTCATTGAAATGGTCAAGACCATCGATGAAAGGGCAGAGGTGGCACGGGAAAGAAAGCAGAGTCTGGGCAGCGAAGTATTCGCGGTTCTAAAGGAAATGAACGCAGCTTCTGGAGAATATGACGGAAGAGACTTTCGCGCGGAAGCATATGATATCTCCAATACCAACGGAGTCGATACTGTTGGCGCCATGGTGACATTTGATGGCTTGAAAGCAGATAAAAAAGGATACCGGAAGTTTAAGATCAGGACTATCGAAGGACAGGATGACTACGGCTCCATGCGAGAAGTATTATCTCGCCGATTCCGGCGTGTCATGGAAGGAGATGAAGCTTTCGAAGTGCTTCCGGATATCATCTTCATGGATGGCGGCAAAGGTCATGTGGCTGTGGCTTTGGAAGTTTTGGAGGCGGCTGGATTTGATATCCCGGTGGTCGGCATGGTAAAAGACGATAAGCATCGGACGCGAGCCTTGATCTACCGTAAAAACCTCTGCAAAGATCCTGCGGAGGCAGCTTTGCAGAAAGAAGAGCCTGTGTATGAAGAAATCCCGCTAAAGGGAAAACCGATGCTTTTCCGTTACATCGGCAGGATGCAGGAAGAAGTGCATCGATTCGCCATCGAATACCACAGGACTTTGCGAAACAAGCATGCTTCCGGATCCGTTCTGGATGAGATCGAAGGGATAGGTCCTGTGCGACGGAAGGCTCTGCTGGAGCATTTTAAAAGTGTAGAGCGGATCAGGCAGGCCAGCCGTGAAGAGCTGGAAGCTGCTCCCGGCATGAATGCGCGGACGGCAGAAAACGTTTGGACATATTTTCGTATTGCGAAACCTCGCGCATAGTGGTATAGTAATGCTATAACAAAAAATATGAGAAAGTTGTATTTTCTTAATACGATGGAGGAACTAAATGGCTGAGAAAAAAGAACTGTACGGCTACGAAGAAGATGATATTCTGACGCTGGAATTTGACGATGGCGAAGAGGAAGAATGCGGGATCCTGGGCGTGTTCGACGCACTGGGCAAGGAGTATATCGCTCTGAATCCGCTGGGAACAGAAGATGTATATCTTTACGGATATAAAGAATACGAAGAGGATTATGAACTGATCGACATAGCTGATGAGGACGAATTCGCTAAAGTAGTAAAAGAGTTTGAAAAATTGGCAGTAGAAGAAGCATAAATGAAAATGACGGAAGAAAAAAGGGGTGCAGTTCGAAAGAACTGTGCCATTTTTTGAGTTGGAGGAAATTATGAAAAAATATGACATCATCATCGTAGGAGCAGGCGCCAGCGGCGTGTTCATGTCTTACGAACTGGCGAAGCTGGACATCGATGCCAGTGTACTGATGCTGGACAAAGGTGCTCCGCTGGAAAAGCGGCAGTGTCCCATCAAAAAAGGAGCAGGCAACTGCCTCAAGTGTGAGCCGTGCCATATCATGAACGGCTATGGCGGAGCAGGAACTCTTTCCGATGGAAAATACAATATTACGACACAGTTTGGCGGAGATCTCCATAATTACGTCGGCACAGAGGAAGCGATGGATCTGATGGAATACGTGGATCAGGTGCTTTGCAGCATGGGGGGCGCAGATGCGAAACTGTATTCTACTGCAAGCTCGGAGCTGAAGACGACGGCGCTGCGCAACAACCTGCACCTGCTGGAAGCCAAGGTGCGCCATCTGGGGACGGATAGAAATGTAAAGATCCTGGGGCGGATCTTCGATTACTGCAAGACTAAGGTGGAGTCTCAGTTTTACACCACCATCAGCGGCGTAACGAGAGAAGACGATGGAACGTTCAATGTAATGACGGACAAGGGTGATGTGTTCAACTGCAAAGATCTGGTTCTGGCTACGGGACGTTCCGGGTCCAAATGGATCTCGGATGTCTGTGATAAATTCGGGATCAAACAGAAGAAAAACCGGGTGGATATCGGTGTTAGAGTGGAACTCCCGGCAGAAATTTTCAAGCATATCACAGATGATGTATATGAGAGCAAGATCGTATATAAGACTGATAAATATAATGATATGGTGCGGACGTTCTGTATGAATCCATATGGAGAAGTGGTAGCGGAGAATACCAACGGTATCGTGACAGTAAACGGTCACAGCTATGCAGATCCTGCACTGCGGACGGAAAATACCAATTTCGCGCTGCTGGTATCAAATAAATTTACGGAGCCGTTCAAAGACAGTAATGAATACGGTGAGTCTATAGCCAGACTTTCCAACATGCTGGGCGGCGGTGTGCTGCTGCAGCGCTTTGGAGACCTGGTGAAAGGCAGACGAAGCAGTGACCGCAGAATGGAGAAGTGCTTCACACGACCGACGTTAAAAGCAACGCCGGGAGATCTTAGCCTGGTCATCCCGAAGCGCCAGCTTGATAATATCATCGAGATGATCTATGCACTGGATAAGATCGCACCGGGAACGGCTAACGAAGATACGCTGCTGTACGGCGTGGAGGTCAAATTCTACAATTCCAAGGTAGAAGTAGATGAAAATCTGGAGACAAAGGTGGAAGGACTATATGCTCTGGGAGATGGCTCCGGCGTGACACATTCTCTGTCGCAGGCTTCTGCCAGCGGGGTACATGTAGCTCGTATCCTGACGGAAAAATATAACGGAAAGGAAGCGAAGTAATATGGCAGATGAGGTAAGAAAAGCTTTGGAAAATCACAAGAAAGGTTACAACTGTGCACAGGCGGTGGCATGTGTGTTCAGTGAGCAGCTGGGAATGGATGAAAAAGAGGTGTTCCGGCTGATGGAGCCTTTTGGATTTGGTATGGGAACAATGGGAACCTGCGGAGCTGTGTCAGCAATGGCGGCTGTCGTGGGAATGAACGTTTCAGACGGCAACCTGGAAGTGCCGACCACGAAACGTCAGAGTTATAAGGATATGAAGGAACTGACGGAAAAATTTCAGAAAAAGAATGGATCTGTGATCTGTCGCGAGATCAAGGGCGTGGACACAGGAAAAGTGCTCCGCAGTTGTGACGGATGCATTGCGGATGCCGTGGAATTTTTGCAGGAGTACCTGAATCCATATGAGGAGGCGTAATGCATGAACAGTAAAAAGTACAAGGATGTGCTCTATGAGGTGAGGGAGATCACAGATCTTCGGGATATGATCCGCTCCAGCGCAGAGCTTTTCAGCGATGATCCGGCATTTCTTGTCAAAGAAGTCCCGGCAGGAGAATATGTACCGATCACGTATCGTACCCTTAAGTCGGATATCGACTGCCTGGGAACGTATTTTGCCAAGGTGGGGATGAAAGGCAAAAAGATAGCTGTTATTGGAGAAAACAGCTACCAGTGGGTCGTCGCGTATCTGGCAGCTGTCAACGGTATGAGTATCGCTGTGCCGCTGGATAAAGAACTGCCATCTCATGAGATCCACAATCTTTTGGTGCGCGCGGAAGTGGATGCGATCCTGTTCTCTGCCAAGATGGAAGACAAGACGCTGGATGCGCTGGAAGGAATCAGTGGCGTTGATCTGCGTATCCGAATGAATGGGGTAAGCATCGATCCGGATGTAAAAAGCTGGGAAACTGTTATGGAAGAAGGAAGAAATGCGCTTCTGGAGGGATGCCGCCAGTTCATGGATGTAGAAATCGACCCGGATGTAATGTGCGCATTGTTGTTTACTTCGGGAACGACTGGAAATTCCAAGGGCGTTATGCTGTCCCACAGAAATATTGCGGCTAACGTATATAATATGTCCAAGTATGTAAAGATCAGAAGACCGGGCGTAGGTCTGTCGGTTCTGCCGATGCACCATACTTACGAGCTGACCTGCCACGTGTTTACAGGGCTGTACCAGGGCATGGCTATCGCTATCTGTCAGGGACTTCGTTATGTGCAGCAGAACCTGAAGGAATCGAAAGCCACAGTCATGGTGGGCGTTCCGGCAGTTTTTGAGATGATGCATAAAAAAGTCTGGAAGCAGGCGGAAAGCTCAGGTTCTGCAGGCAAGATGACGTTTATGATGAATCTGGCGAGAAAGACCCATATGTTTAACAATATCAAACGGATGCGAAAGATCTTTGAGCCGATCCATTCGGCTATCGGCAATCATATGGAACTGTTCATCGCTGGCGGTGCAGCCATAAACCCTCAGGTCATCCGCGATTATGAAGCGCTGGGGATCCCGATGATCCAGGGCTATGGTATGACAGAAAATGCGCCAATCATTGCGGTAAACAGAGATTATTACAGCAAGGCTGAGTCGGTAGGACCTCCAATGCCGGGGACAGAAGTACGGATCTTCGAACCGGATGAAGAAGGCGTAGGAGAGATCATCTGCAAAGGACCGTCTGTGATGCTGGGATATTACAAGGATCCGGAAGCGACGGCGGAAGTACTGAAAGACGGATGGCTCTATACTGGAGACTTTGGCCGGTTTGACGAGGACGGATTCCTTTATATCTGTGGCCGGAAGAAAAATGTTATCGTAACGAAGAATGGCAAGAATATTTTCCCGGAAGAAATCGAATATCTGCTCCTTGAGCAGCCATATATTGAAGAAGTGATCGTTTATGGCGTACTGGAAAAAAAGAGCGGCGATACGGTGGTGACTGCAGAAGTATATCCGAACTTCGACGCGATCCATGAGAAATTCGGTGCGGATCTCTCTCAGGAGCAGATCCACGATATCATCAAAGAAAATGTGGAAACAGTCAACGATAAGATGACGAATTACAAGCGTGTCAAGAGGATCAAGCTGCGTGACATCGAATTCGAAAAGACTACTACACGCAAGATCAGAAGAGTGAAAGGCGGCGTAAGAGCAGAAGAATAGACTGCAGAGCGTTGACTGGAAAAGGAGCAGACAATGACATCTAACATTGTTTTCAGCGAGAAAAAGCAGAAGGATATGGAGTGGGCGAAAGAGATTGTGTCTCGTATCGAAGCGGATCGCAGGAAGTTCGTAAAATATAAGGACAGCCGGCCGATCACGGACATCAAGCACATGATTGAAACGAGTGCGGAGCTATACGGAGACAACACGGCTTTTTATCAGAAGTATAAAGGTGACGAGACTTTTACAGCGATCTCCTACAGACAGATGATAGAAAAAGTCAACGGACTCGGTACGGCGTTGATCCATCACGGTCTGCAGGGGAAGCGCATTGCGGTGATAGGAGAAAACAGCAGTGAGTGGGCGATCTCTTATCTGGCGGTCATCTGCGGAACGGGGATCGTTGTCCCTCTGGACAAGGAACTTTCAAAGGAAGAATTGAAGCATCTTGTCCAGCGTGCGGAAGTTTCCTGCGTATTGTGCTCTTCCAAATACCGGAGCGTTTTCCAGGAGATCTCTGCGGAGTTGGATCAGTCTCTGATGCTGGTGGATTTTTTTGCTGAAAAGGAAACGGAAGGCGTTTTCTCGTTATCGGAACTGATCGATGAGGGAAAGGCGCTTCTGCAAAAGGGCGAGCGGCAGTTTGTGGAGGCAGAAATCGACAGCGACGCCATGAGCGTGATCCTGTTCACCTCCGGGACTACAGGGGCTTCCAAGGGCGTTATGCTGAATCATAAAAACCTGGCGGCGGACCTGATGGTGTCTCCGACGGTTCTGAAAGTGAATACGTGGGATATCTTCTTCTCAGTGCTGCCGCTGCACCATACGTATGAGTGCACATGCGGGTTCCTGATGCCGCTTTATAAAGGCGCGGCCATCGGGTATTGTCAGGGATTGAAATACATCGTGAAAAATCTGCAGGAGGTTCGTCCGACCATGTTTCTCGGCGTACCTGCCATCTTCGAAAATCTGTATCGAACCATATGGAAGAATATTCGTAAGCAGGGCAAGGAAAAACTGGTGAAGCGGATGATCGGGCTCAACCGGTTGACGAAGAAAATCGGTCTGGATCTGAGTGGGAAATTGTTCCGTCAGATCACCTCTGTGTTTGGAGGAAGACTCCGCCTGATGATCTGCGGCGGTGCGGCCATCAACCCGCAGGTACTCAACGGGATCGGTGATTTCGGAATCCTGGCGCTGCAGGGGTATGGTTTGACGGAGTGTTCTCCAATGGGAGCACTCAATCCGGACACTGCCCCAAACCCGTCATCCATCGGTGTGTGCTTCCCGGGATTTGAGCTGAAGACGGTGGATCTGAACGAGGAAGGCATAGGAGAGATCTGCATTCGCGGCGACAACGTGATGATGGGGTATTACCAGATGCCGGAAGAAACAGCGGCTGTTATCGATGAAGATCAGTGGTTCCACACGGGAGACCTGGGATATATCGATGAAAATGGATATGCTTATATCACCGGAAGAAAAAAGAATGTCATTATTACGAAAAACGGCAAGAACGTTTATCCAGAGGAGCTGGAATATCAGCTTTCTCTGAGCCCATACATTGAGGAGTCGTTTGTGTTCAGCAGCACGCAGCCGGGCGAATCCGATATTGTTATGCTGTCGCTGCCGGTGGAGAGCATGGCATCCTACGACTACGACGATGCGAACCACAACGGCCATAAGGGCTATGAGGTGGAGGGCGGCAACTACGCCATCCGCATCGGCAGAAATGCGCACCAGTGTTGGAATGACAACCCGCTGCGCATCACCTACCATGTACCCGCGGATGGCTTCTTCTACGATGCGGGTGTGACGGAAGGCAGCACCGTGGAGAATCGCTTCGATTATATAAGCGAGCATTTTGTGGACGAAGAAACAGGCGTTTCCACGCTGATGACGCACGAGCCGGTCGATCTGCTGATCATCATGCTCGGCACGAACGACACAAAGGAGCGCTTCAACGCAAGTCCGGCGTGCATCGGCATCGGCATGGAGCGCCTTGCATTGAAAGCAGAGACCGTCGCCGCGTGGCGCGCCGGCAGGCCGAACCTGCTTATCGTTGCGCCGCCGCACATCGGCGCTGGGCACAACGATCCCGCCATGGGGGCGTCCTGCCACGCAGCGTCCATGGGCGTGGCGGAAGAATACCGCAAAAAGTGCGCCGCGCACGGCTGGGCTTTCTTCGACGCCGAGGGCGTGGCGGAGTTCAACACGGTGGACTATATGCACCTAAGCCGCCGCGGGCATCGCCAGCTCGCCGATGCGCTCGCGCCGAGAGTGCGCGATCTGACCTGATGCTGGGGCGTGTATTTCGCTATCAGGGCTGGCTTTGGCGGGCGCTGAATACGCTGACGGACATTCTGGCGCTGAGCGTGCTGTGGCTTTTGTGCAGCATTCCCGTGCTGACGCTGGGCGCGGCGACGACCGCGCTCTATGACAGCGTCGTGCGCTGCATACGGTATAAGCAGTCCGGGCCCTATGAGCGCTTTTTCCGCACGTTCAAAAATGAGCTTGTGCCGGGCCTGCTGCTGACGCTGCTCTGGGGCGCGATCGCCTCGCTCGGGCTGTGGATGCTCGCGCTGCTGCGGCAGTACAGCG
>OLNE01000810.1_pt1 | contig 26760 bp, 12 predicted proteins | sample 1672431 | NCBI WGS metagenome assembly OLNE01 (sample SAMEA3136685, study PRJEB25190) | human gut metagenome | reverse complement strand
CCCTTTGCGGGTCGCAGCAGGGGCTTCTTTAGTTTTGGCGCATAGACGCCGACACCTAGCGTGCCTATGACCTCTTGGTGCGCAGTCGAGTGGTTGCTTGCGCCACCCTCGCGCTGACGTGCTGAGGGCGGCAGATGTGCAGCGGAGCTTCCCGATATGCCTGTGAGCGTGTTTCTTTACTCGCCGGTCTCAAGACCTGCCTTACCAGCCTTTTTGATGCGACGGGCAAGGTAGAGGGCAGGGGTGTCGAGCAGCGACGTCACGATGTAGATGAGGTAGCTCGACACGAAGATCGACACGAGCGTGGGGAACTCATAGGTGCCCCAGAAGGCGAACGCGGTGAAGAGAGCCGTGTTCACAAGCTGGCTCGTGAGCGTGGAGGCGTTGTTGCGCAGCCACAGGAAGCTGTCGCGCTTGCCGGTGTGCTTCTCGGTGAGGGCCCAAAGCTTGTGGTAGAGCCACACGTCGAGCAGCTGGCTGATGGCATACACGGCCACGGAAGCCAGCATCATGCGCGGGGTGTTGGAGAAGACGGTGTGGATGGCCGGCGACACCCAGTCAGACTCGCTGGGCGTGTAGAGAAGCCAGGCCTGGCTGAGGCACAGGAAGAAGACCGAGATGAAAAGGCCCAGGAAAACAGCCTTGTTTGCGGCCTTCTTGCCTTCGCACTCGCTCAGGATGTCGGTGATGAGGAACGTCACGGCAAAAAGCACGTTGCCCAGCGTCTGCTCGATGCCAAAGGCACGCACCATCATGAGGGCCTCGATGTTGGCGAGCACCATGGCCAGACCCGAGACGCAGTACAGGCCGGTTTTGCCGAAGAGTCGGTAGGCGAGCAGTGCCATGCCGAAAATGAAGACAACAGATCCAATGAGAAGAAACTCGTTCATACGTAAGTACGCCTTTCAGGTAAGGCCGCGCAAGATGTTGATATATGTGGGATGGAAGACGCGCGACTTACGCGCCGACGCCGAAGTCTGTGTTGTTCACGAGCACGTCGACCCTCGGGTTTGCCTCAAGCGCGGGATAGAACTCTCGCATGAAGAGCTCGATGACCGCCTGGTCGGGCTTGACGGGGGTCGTGTTGGGGCACATGACGTTGACACAGAGGCGTTCGAAATACTCAAGGCCCAGCTCAAAATCGCGCTGAAGACTTTCGCGCGTCTGTCCGGTAATGCCCACCAGCATATTTGCCTCGTCGAAATCCTTGGCAATCGCTGCGGGATCGGTTTCGGCGATGCCCTTTTTGAGCACGTCCTCGCGCAAGGCAGGATCGAAGGACTCCAGTCCAAGCTTCATCTTGAGTGCAATGGGGGCAAATTCGGCTCGCAGAGCTTCAATGCGTTTGCGGTAGAGCCAGTGTGCCTCGAAGTGCAGCGTGGTGATACCGCGCTCGGCACAGATCTGCTTGATAAGCGCGAGCGTGCGAGCGTCCAGCTCGAAGACCGAGCCTGAGTTGATGACTTCGAGGTCGCCGTAGCATCCCGTTACGTGGGCGAGCACACTGGCGTTGAGCGCGTAGTTTGCGTCCTCGTCATCGCATCGGTCGAGGTGGTAGTCGCAGAAGGTGCAGCGCTTGTACACGCAGCCTGAGCCGCGAAGCAGCACGATTTCGCGCTTGCGCTTGGTGTCCACAACGCTGTAACGGTCCATATCCATACATATATCCGGGCTTGCGCCCTCTCCCTAGTTTTGATTGAGCGGCCACGAGGAGGTCTCGCCCGCAAGGCAGGATGGTTACGAACTGCCCGACAATAATGTAATCGTCGTTTTCGGCGCCTGCGAAGGACGCAACATCGCTTGCGTAGTTTATCTGCATGTGGGTTGCGTCCCCGCTTGCAGATACCTGAAAACAACGGCGATACACGATATCACAGCGTGGCGCTTCGAGGGGGCGTTGTTGCCGTGCAGTCACCCGTCATGCACAAGAAAGGCCTCGAACCCATGCGGATCCGAGGCCTTTGTGCGTCTCTTATGAGTGCAGCCCTTACAGGAAGAATAGCACCGAGTCGAGGATGAAGAGGGGCACGAGGATGGACAGAGACCAGCCCATATAGCCGAAGAAGGAGGGCATCTTGGTGCCCTTGATCTCGGCGATATTCTTTACCAGGAAGTTCGGGGCGTTGCCAATGTAGGTGATGGCGCCCATGAAGACGGCACCTGCCGAGATGGCGAGCAGCTCCTGTGTGGCGACATACCCAACAGTGGAGGCCACGCCACTCGTGGCGCCCAGGGCACCGGCCGTGGTGAGGAACACCACGTAGGTGGGGGAGTTGTCAAGGAACGAGGAGAGCAGGCCCGTTGACCAGAAGAACTTGAGCGGGCTGTCGATGCCCAGGGCAGCGCCGTTGGCGCGCAGGATGATGAGGGCGGGGATCATCGTGATGAAGATGCCGATGAACAGCTTGGCAACCTCGGCGATGGGGCCGTAGCCGAACTCGTTGTGCTCGCGGCAGTGCTTGGGCGTGGTCTTGAGCGAAAGCACGCAGGCAAGCAGGATGAGGCCGATTTGCACGAAGAAGTTGAGGCCCAGGTAGATGTCATCGTAGAGGTGGACGCGGACCGTCTGGCTGATGTCGGACAGGGCGCCGTTGAGGATGACGGCTACGAGGATGATGCCGATGTACAGGAAGTTGATGCCGCCCTCGATGTGGAGCTTCTCAGCCTTCTCGCCAGGTGCGAGCAGGTCGGCGGGGCTGCGGCCCTCAGCTGCCTCCTTGCGCACATAGTGGTTGTCGATGAGGGCAAACACAACGCACAGGATGACCGTGTTGAGAATGAGCAACGGCCAGATGTGCTGCAGGGTCCAGAAGAACGGTACGCCACGCAGGTAGCCCAGGAACAGGGGCGGGTCGCCTAGGGGCGTGAGGCAGCCGCCGATGTTGGCGACCAGGAAGATGAAGAAGATGACGATGTGCGCCTTGTACTTGCGCCACTCGTTGGCACGCAGCAGCGGGCGGATGAGCAGCATGGCCGAGCCCGTGGTGCCGATCCAGCTGGAAAGCAGCGTGCCCACTACGAGCATGAGGACGTTGTTGCGCGTGGTGCCGGCGATGAGACCCTTCACCGCGATGCCGCCCGTTACGACGAATAGGCCCAAGAGCAGCACAATAAACGGTATGTAATCGAGCACGACCGACTCGATCAGTTCATACGTCAGCTCGTGCACGCCGTGGAAGATGGCAAACGGGATGCAGAAGAGCAACGCCCAACCACCAGCGACGAGAAGCTGGTGCTTCTCGTACCACTCTGGGATTACCAACGGCATGATTGCGATGGAAAGCAGCATGCCCGCAAAGGGTATGACGCTCCATAGCGACAGGGTCAAGGCGTCCATGTGCGGCGGACCTCCAAAGGAACGGGACGACTGGGCGTGCAGGGCGCGGGAGGCGCACAAGCCAGCCAAGCTTACTGAAAATCCCATTTTGGCACAAATATGGAATTGAACGGCGAACGGGCCAATGTTCCATGCGAATGGCGCGAACAGAGCGGCATGCGGTACATAGGGGCCGTTCGGGGGTGTGGCCGTCCGTGTGAAGGCTGCCGTGGGGCAGCGGGGAGCAGAGGGGTCCAGGCGCCAGGGACGTGTGTGGGTTAATCCGCGCGGAGGAGGGGTTTCGTGCACATGGGCTTGCGCTGGGAGCGTAGCGTGGGGAAGATTCAAAGCGCCCCAGTGTATTTGGGATGGCGGGGTGCCGAGCGCACGGGTGGAGCTGAAACGGCTGTTCCGCCCGTGCGCTCAATGCCGCAGCTACACTTCCACGCGCAGGGTCGATCCCTCGCGGCCGCGTTCAACTACAATCTTGCGGTCAATCGTTCCCATGAGCTCCTCAACGTGGCTGATGATGCCTACGAGCTTGCCCGAGGAGCCGGGGCGAGACATCGCGCGCATGACGAGACGCAGCTTCTCCTGGTCAAGCGAGCCGAAGCCCTCGTCGACGAACATGGTGTCGAGCTGGATGCCGCCCGCCTGGCGTTGCACGACTTCGGAAAGGCCCAGTGCCAGGGCAAGCGATGCCATGAACTTCTCGCCGCCCGACAGCGACTTAGCCGAGCGAGCCTTGCCGGTGAAATTGTCGAGCACGTCGACGTTGAGGCCCACCTTGGCGCTGCCTCCCTCGAGGCGCTCGCAACGCACGAGCTCGTACTGGCCCTGGGTCATTTCGGACAGGCGCGTGTTGGCGGCGGCGAGCACCACCTCGAAGTAGCGCATTTGCACAAACGTCTCGAAGGTAAGGCGTTCGGTGCCTGCCATGCTGCCGTTTGCGAGCTGCGCGAGTCTGTCGAGGCGGGCGAACGTCTCTTGAAGCTTGGCGTCGTTTGCGGCCAGCCTTGTCATTTGGGACGTGAGCTCGACAAGGGTGGCAAGGGCCTGGCCATCAGTGCGTTCGCGCTTTTTGGCGCTTGCCAGCGCCTCGTCTGCCTGGGTGAGCTGCTCGGTGAGACTCAGCGTGTCGTGGTCGCCCAGCTGCTCGAGCTGATGGCGCAGCGTCTCGAGGCCTGAAGCAACGCGAGTTTGCTCAGTGCGTGCGGCCTGCAGTGCTTCGCGTGCCTCATCGAGTGCGGCGGTGATACGCTGCGCTCGATTCTCGATAGACGCGAGCTCTTTTTGGGCTGCAGCCTCATCGGCGAACTCAAGGCGCTCAGCCACCATATGCGTGTGCTCCTCGGCAACCTTGACGTCCTGTTTTGCCTGCTCAAGGGCGCGCATGGCGGTTTCTTCTGCCGCACGGGCTTCCTCGGCGCGAGGCTTTGCGGCTTCGAGTTGACCCTCTGCTTCGCGCAGGGCCTGTGCATCGCGCTGGCAGGATTGCTGGGCACGCATTGCCTCGTCCAGGGCATGCCGGGACTCTGAGAGCAGAGAGTCGACCTCGCCAGCATCGTGGCCGCTGGCAGTAAGCGCCTCCAGCGCACTCTGCCGCTTTGCCTGCTCGCGCGCCAGCTGCTCCTTGATGCTGGTCAGAAGCGAGTTGACATCCTGGCGCTTCTGGGCACGTTTGGCAGCTCTGTCGTGCAGGGCCGCTTGCTCGTGCCTGGCCGTGTCCAGCTGGGCGTTTTCTTCCTCAAGGGCCTGGACCGTTGCTTGCCGCGTGGCGAGGTCTGTTTTGAGCTGGGCGATGCGCTCGGTCAGGGCCGTGCTGTCTCCGTTTGCTTGCTGGAAGCTATCCAGGTTCTCCTGGCAGCTTAGTACCAGCTTATGGGCTGCTTCTGCTTGCCCGCAGAGTGCAGAGGCATGCTCGCGTGCTTGCGCCTCCCGTTTCTGTGCTGCCTGCACGTCGTCTTTTGAGGGGGTGTTGCCGCCGACGAGGGCGAGATGGGGGTGCTCGGTCGCACCGCACACGGGGCATGGCTGACCTTCGGCGAGGCCTGCGGCAAGCACGCCGGCAAGGCCGTCCTCGTAGGCACGACGCAGGTTTTCAAGTTCATGGGAGCGTGTTGCATGCGCATCTGCGGCCTGGCTGTATGCCCTGGCGGCATCCTGGTGCGCCTTCGTTTTGGCTGAAAGTTCGCGCTCAAGGTTGCCGAGCTGCTTGGCCAGGTCCTCTGTCTGGAAAATCTTCGTGCGTGTGTCCTGGGCTTCAAGGCGAGCCTGCGAGAGACGTTGCGGAGCTCCGGCAAGGTCGCGCTCCTTGGCCGCCCATGTATCGAGGGCCGTCTGGTCGTTCGCATCAGCCTGGTCAAGCTCGGCCAAGAACACATCTGCCTTTTTAAGGCGAACGTCGATAGCCGCAATCTTTTCGTCGCAGCCGGTGGCGGTTACAACGGCATCCTTGAGCGTTTGTGCTGTTTCGAGGCTGTGCTGGGCTGCCGAAACGCCACCCTCGGCCTTGGCGAGGGCTTCGCGTGCATCGGCCAGCTTCTTTACTTGCTCGTCAAGGCTCTGCACGTTTGCCTGTGCACGGGCGCTGGCGTCGGAGCGGGCTTCGAACGCCGTTTGAGCTGCCGCGCATGCGCTCCTTGCGCGCCCCTCCTGCGCGAGCGCCTCGGTGTGTCGGGCGTAGTTGGGTAGCTGGTCGCGCAGGGCTCCGGCGCGCTGCTGCAGCCCTGGCAGTTCCTCGGCCGCCTTAGCGCAGGATTCCTGCGTCGCCTCGAGCTGCGGCAGGCGCACGGCAATCTCATCAAGCTGAGACTGTGCCTGCGCAACGCGGGCGCGGGTTGCATCTGCCTGCTGTGCCCGGTCGAGGTCGCGGGCAAGTTTCTCTCGCTTTGTTTGGGCGTCATCAAGGGCCTGCGCCGCCTCGTTGTGGCGTGCATCAAGCAGCTCTCTTTCGGTTTTGAAGGCCTCGAGTGCGTTTCCAGCCTGCAGAGCGTCCCTCTCGACCCAATCGGAAAGAAGCACTCTGGCCTCGTCGCCGTCCTGCATGCACCCCATGGCCTGCCTGGCAAGCAGCTGCACCTCGTGGCGGCCGTCCTCGCAGCGCTCGGCAAGGTCTTTGCGCTGTTTGCCCAGTTCGTCTTGAAAGCGCTGGTACATGTCGGTGCCAAAGATCTTGCGGAAGATGGCCGTACGTTCCTTGGTGCCCTCGGTGAGGAGTTTTTCAAAATCGCCCTGCGCCAGCATCACAATCTGGCCGAACTGGTTGGCATCGATGCCGAGCAGCTCAACTACCTTTTCGGTGACGCGCTTACCGCTCAGCTGCGAGCCATCGGGCATTTCAAGTGTGGCTTCGGCCTGGCAGATTGTGGTACCTTCGCCGCGCTTCTTTGCACGCGGATACCCACCCGGGTCGCGCTTGATGCGATAGCTTTTGCCACGCAGCTCGAAGGTGAGATCGACGTACGTTTGCATGTCGGGACTTGCGTAATCGCTACGCAAGTCCTCGGGTTTGCGAAGCTCGCCGGAGCACTGGCCGAACAAGGCGAAGGTGATCGCATCGAAAATGGTGGTCTTACCTGCGCCTGTTTCGCCGGCGAGCAAGTAGATGCCTTCGGTTCCCAGCAGCATGAAGTCAACTTCTGCCACGCCGGCAAACGGTCCAAAGGCGCTCATCCTGAGTCGTGTGGGCCTCATTTACAGCACCTGCGCTTTCTCGAAGGCGTCGAGCACAATCTTGCGGTCTTCTTCATCTAAGGGGGCACCTACCTGGCCTTCCCAGAACGTCTCGAATAGTTCGAGTGGGCTGAGAGATGCCTGGCCCTCGAGTTCAAGCTCCTCGAGGTGTGCCTCGTGGCGAGTGCGCGTGTTGTCGACGCTCAGCGACATGAGGTTGGGGAAAGCCGCACGTAGGCGCTGGAAGGCGTCGGCGGGCGGGATTTCGTCGGTAAGCACGGCGTAGATGTAGTCGTGCGTGTCGGCTGCGGCAAGATGCGCAGGGTCGAGAATCTCCTCAAGCGTGCCGCGCACACGACGCAAATCGTGCAGGACGGGCATCTCTGCCAGCTCGATTGTTATATCGCCCTTCTCGCCCAGCTCCACAATGGGCACAGACTTGGGCGAGCTCCATTCGCTTGCTGAGTATTTGAGCAGGCTTCCCGAGTACCGCATCGTGTCGCGGCCCACGCGTTGCGGGCGGTGAAGATGGCCTAGCGCCACATAGTCAAACGGCTCGTAGACGCTTGCCTCAACGTTTTCCGACCCGCCGACGCTCATCTCCGAATCGCATGTGTCGGGCGTCCAAGCGCCGGCAGTCACGAACTGGTGCGAAAGGGCCACGTTGCGCTGGGTTGTGTCGATGGGAAGGGACGCCACCACAGCTTGCAAGGCTTCGGTGTAGTTGAGGGAGTTGGTGATGGCGGAGGCGTCGGAAGCTTCGGGGTCGACCGAGGCGAGCCAGGGGCGCACCGTAGCCGGCTTGAGGAAGGGGATGAGCCAGAACGTGACGGGGCCGTGCTCATCCTGGAGTGCGACGGAGTCGATGTGTCCGTCGAACACGCGTGAAACATGCACGCCCTGGTCGGCCAGCAGCTCGCGCCCGTATGCCACGCGCTCGCTTGAGTCATGGTTACCTGCGCATACGAGGACCTGCGTGTTTGTGCGAGCTAGAGCGGTGAGGAACCAATCGACCAGCGACACCGCCTCGGCGGAAGGGGCCGACTTGTCGTAAAGGTCGCCGGCAATGAGCACGGCGTCTATCTGGCGCTCCTCCACCATGCAGAGGATTTTTTCAAGGGTGTAGCGCTGGTCGTCGAGCATGGGGAACTCGTTGACGCGCTTGCCGATGTGGAGGTCGGCGAGGTGCATGAGGCGCATGGACATACCTTCCTGCCGGAAAACGGGATGGCCCACGCCGCAGGAGGGTTGGACTGCGGCAGGACCTCTTTGCATGATAGCCATGCGGAGGACAAAAATTCGCACGCGGCGAAAGTCGTACGGAAGGATTTTGGAGGGTAGGGAGCATGCGCGAACCATTAAGGGAAATTAACATACATTTCAGGAATTTTGAAAACGTGCCAACTGGTGTTTTGTCGAAATAACATACATCTCAACTGATGAAATGTATGTTATTTCTTTTGCAGTATGCTTACGGGATTAAAATGCACGCGCTTGACTATTTAACAGCCGCTGCCACGAGGGCCTCGAAAATGTGCATCTGGCGGATGTCTTTGTCCCACAGGTATTCGGGGTGCCACTGTACGCCCAGCACGAAGGGACATTCGGGCATCTCCACGCCCTCGATTACGCCGTCGGGGGCCATGGCGTTGACCACAAGGCCGTGTGCCACGCTGTGGATGGACTGATGGTGCAGGCTGTTGACGTGCAGATCTTGTGGGGCTGAACCCATGACCTGATTAAGAAGCGAGTGGGGGTACACCGAAACCTCGTGCCCCTCGACCCCCTGCGTGTCGGGCGACTGGGAATGCCTGATAGCGTGAGGCACGGGATTGAGGGTCGCGCCGGGCTGCGTGGGGATGTCCTACCAAAGTGACCCTCCCAGTGCGACGTTGAGCATCTGTGTGCCGCGACAGATGGTGAGCAGCGGCTTCTCGGACTCGATGATGCGGGGGATGAGGGCACATTCAAAGCGGTCGCGCATCGGGCTTATGGGACCGCAGGTGGGAAGGGCATGTTCACCGTACAGCTCGGGATTGCAGTCGTACCCGCCGGGGATGACGAAGGCGTCGAATGTCTCGACCATACGCGCAAGCGATCCGGGGCCGCACGGTCCGGGCAACATGACGGGGATGCCGCCTGCTTGCTCGATGGCGTCGAACATGGGCTGTTGGGCATAGATGGTGGCCCCATCGCGCTTGGTTGCGCGGTCCTCGGTGCGCGGCGCCACACCGATGAGCGGTCTGCGCGTCGGCCAGTTGCAAAGCGATCCTTCCATGCATCCACCCCATCAAATGAACCTACAGTTGAGACAAACAAGTGTGCCACGTGATTGCGACAGGCATGTTACAGGACAGGGGATAATGCGGGGTGCCGGTTGTTCTGTCAGTGCGTTGGCCAAGCTGCCAGGATGCTGGCTGTCCAGCTTGGAGGCTTGAGATGCTGCCGGGATGCTGGCTGTCCAGCATGGAGAATTGAGATGCTGCCGAGATGTTGGATGCCTTGCTTGAAGGTGCGCTGTACAGCCTGGATGCTGGCTGCCCAGCTTGGAGGCGCGCTGTACGGCCGGGATATTGGCTGCCTTGGAAGCGCGCTGTACTGCCGAGATGTCGACTGTTCTGTTGGGGCAGTTTTCTGTACAGCGAGGACGGTCGATTACCTGGCGAGATAGTCGGCCGTCCTCGGTAGTGATCTATTTAGGTATCAAAGCGCGAGAAGCTCGCGGTACGGGAATCTTACAGGTCGCCGGCGAGCTTGCGTACGACGTGACGGCCCTGCGTGAGGGTGCGGCCACAGGCAACGCCGATGAGGTACTCGGGGTAGTTGTTGGCGAAGAAGCTGCCCGAGCAGTCGCCAATTGCATAGAGGCCCTCGATGACGGTGCGCTCGGGGGTCAGGACCTGGCACTCCTCGTTGATGGTGAGGCCGTCGCACGTGGTGAGCAGGGAGCCGCCGAACCAGGCGCCGTAGAAGGGCGCGGTGCGGATCTCGGACAGGCGATAGGCCTCCTTGCCGAAGTCTTCGTCGTCCTGGGCGTCGAAGAAGCCGTTGTAACGGTCGACCTCGGCCAGGAAGGCGGTCTTGGCGTCGCCCTCAAAGCCCAGCTTGTCGGCGAGCTCGTCGAGGGTGTCGCACTTGAAGAGCAGGCCGTCCTCGATCTGCTGGGCATAGGCCTCGGCGGGGTCCGGGGTCTTGGCGAGCGTGGTCTGCGTCATCTTGGAGCAGCCGTCGGTGGCGAAGCGCTTGACGTCCTCGGCCATGTTGGCGTCGAAGATCATCGCCCACACGCCGTCGGCATGCTGCTGGGCGGCGAAGCAGGTGAAGTCGTAGGGGCAGGCCTCATTCATGAAGCGACGGCCGTCCTTGGCGACCTTCATGAAGGGCTGCGAGCCGGGGTTGAACTGGCCCACGGTGCCACGGAACATGCCCTTCTCGTCATAGCCGCAGGCCACACCGGGTGCGACCAGGCCGCGGTTGAACACCATGGGTGCAGCCTCGAGGTCCATGGAAGCGCCAGCCCAAAGTCCCGCCTTGATGCCCTGGCCGCGGTCCTTGGGGCTGTAGCTGCATGCGGTGCAGGAAGCGACGGCCATGGGGGAGAGGGCCTGCATCATGTCGGAGTTGCCGGGGTAGCCGCCGGTGGCCAGGATGACGTTGGCGGCATTGACCTGGACGTTGCCGCTTTCGGTCTCGAAGATTGCACCCGTCACCTTGCCGTCGGCGTGCACAAGCTTGACGAGGTCGTAGTTCCACAGGAAGCGCTCGGCGCCGGCCTTGTCCTCAACATAGGCCTGCAGGACTTCGTTGCGGTTGTCCAGGCCCTTGAAATCAGGATCGGTCGAGAAATACATGTGCTGCTGGGCGGGCACGTAGCAGCCAGTCTCGTGGGTCGGGTCAATCTCCGGGCCCATCTCAACATCGAGCTGGCATGCGAAATTGGCTGCCTCCATGATCGGGTCGAGCCAGTCGATGAGCTCGGCGCTTTCGTCGATCCACATCTTCTGAAGGCGCTGGTTGCACTTGTAGGAGGCGTAGCGGGCGAGTTCATACTGCTCGCGCTTGACGTCGACCAGGGTGCCGGCCTCCTCGGTGTACTTGGAGTTGACAGCGCCGATCCAGTGACGCGTGTCGTTGGGCGTGTCGAAGGCATCGGCCACGAGGAAGTCAACGCCCAAATCGGCTGCGGTGGCGGCTGCTGCCATGCCGCCGTTGCCGGCGCCGATGATGAGGAGCTCGCACTCCTTGGTATCGGCGATGTCGCCGTCCTCGGGCTCCTCGCCGAGCCATGCGGGGTTGGTTGCCTGGGTGTCCGTGGCCTCGTCAGCCTTTGCGACGCTGGATGAGACGCCGGCAACGGCGGCGGCGCCGGCGGCTGCGGTGAGGAAGTTGCGGCGGGACATGTTCTGCTCGATCATGCGTGATGCTCCTTTTGAATAGGATGCCTGGGGCCCATGCGACGCGTTGCCGCATGTGACCTCGTTACGGGGCACAATGATGGGCTCCGCGGTCGCCGTTCCCTACACCCTGGTGGTATGCATTGGCAAAATAGCAGGTAGATGCTTGTATGCACCCCATTGGTATGCAATGGGTATAGGACGTGTTTTCGTGTTGTGGGATGAATTGTGCTGTCGGTTCTTGTAGATTGGGCGCTTCAGAGCCTCGCAATTTTGCCCCTGCGAGCTGATGTGGGGTGTCTTATACTGATGCATTCAAGTGGGGCGGCATCGCGGGGGAATCACTAGACGGGAAAGGTGACGCGTTATGACCGAAGCGGGGGAAACGACGATGGAGCCCATGGGCGGTCGCATACTGCTCACGGGTATCGCCATCTCCCTGTGGGCGACCATTACGTGGTTGCTCAACGTTACGGCATATCCCAGCTTCAACGGGTTCTTCCCTCTCGCTCGTGATCTTGCGACTACTTTGGGCGCTGTGTTTGCCGTAATGCTTGCACTCGTTGCAGCACGTCGCCCCCGGCTGTTTTTGAGGCGGGGGACATTGATTGTGGCTCTTTGCTGCATTGGAATCGGTATTGCGGGCATGTTCTGGGCCTCAGTGCTGGAAAGCCCCTTCCTTGCGACAATCTTTGCATGTATGCGTGATTTAGGCAGCTCGCTCGGGTGTGTTTTCCTCATTTGCGCACTGGTGGGCATGTCGGTCCGTCGCTGTGCGACGCTGCTTGTATGCGGCTATGCCGGCAAATACGTGTGGATGGCGCTGCTGTGGTTTGCGCCCTATTCCATACGTTGTACGGCGCTTCTCGTTTTTTCTCTTGCTAGCGTTACGTTGCTGTTCATCTGCGCTCGCCCGGCAATGCGTCAGTTGGAGTCGCTCGCGCCCTCTACATCGCTCGATATTACAAACCCGCGCTCGTTTGTTCCATTTACCAGTCGCGTTTTTGTGGCGGTGCTTCTCTTCCATACGGCATTTGGTTTTGCCGTTACCTATGACTCGGTCAATAGCGTTCCCCAACCCACCATTATGGCGTTTGTCGCATTTATCCTGGCTATGGGGGTTGTTCTGGTGCGCGGTTCTGTTTCTCTTGACGCGCTTTTCTCACTGGCGTTTGCTTTTGCACTCCTGGGAATGCTCATTGTTTCGGCGACACCCGCGGGGGGAGCGTTTGCCTCGCTTGCCAATGCATTCTTGCAGGCGGGCAGCGAGGTGACTTCGACTGTCGCATATCTGCTCGTGGTGATGATCGCCGTGAGAAACCCCACCAACCTTTTGCCTGTGTTGTTCGGCACGCGCTGCGCTGCGTCGGTCGGTACCGAGCTTGGTGCTGCTTCCGGCCATTTGGAGAACTATCTTGAGGTCGCCAATCCTGAGCTTGCGGGAATTTTTGTCGCGACCATCACTTTTTGTTTTGTGATGTTCAATTTCATGCTTGTGCGACGCTTTAGCTTCGATGCGATGGTGGCACAGCTGCAACCGGTTGCTCCGATTGAGGAGGTGGACGAGCAAGACGCGCGCCTGCCGCGCATCGACATGCGCTGCTCCGAGCTCGTTGGCGAACATTCGCTTACCCCGCGTGAGGCCGAGGTGCTTGCCTTGCTTGCCCGCGGTCGCAATGCCGCCTACATCCAGGAGAGCCTCACGCTTTCCCGCAACACCGTGAAGTCTTATGTCGCTCGCGTTTACAGCAAGCTCGACGTCCACTCCCACCAGGAGCTCATCGACCTGGTGGAAGAAAAGGGCCTGACTGACTAGCGATACTTATATGGCAAGGCCATGCGTGAGCTGACACCTCTCGTGCTCAAACATAATGCTGACAGCAGCATGCCGTCGAGTGGGGGCAATTATCCAACCAGCTCCGCGACTGCGATGCTTGCTGCGCCGTCCCAGATGCCCACGGGGATGGGCTTGTCAAAGGGGTAGGTCGTTGCCCAACCCTTCTCCGAGTCGTAGCGATAGACGATGGTCTGCTTCTCCATGGGATCGACGATCCAATACTCGCGGACGTGCGCTTGCTCGTAGCGGGCGGCCTTGATGAGGTAGTCCATGCGCCGGCTCGAAGGGGAGACGACTTCAACTACGAGGTCGGGCGCACCTTCGCAGCCCCGCTCTGAGATTTTGGAGGGGTCGCAGATAACGCTGACATCGGGCTCGAGGTAGGTGGTGTCGTCAGCAAAGAGGTTGACAGCGAAGGGTGCCGGAACGACCTTACACGGACCGTTGTTAGTATCAACATGGTTCTGAAGTTGGTGCGCGATACCGAAAGCGATCTGCTGGTGTGTAAAGCTTGGCGGTGCCATGTCGTAGAGCTTGCCATCGATAAGCTCTGCTCGTACGCCCGCAGGTAGGTTCCAATAATCATGGGCAGTATGCTTAGTGGGAGCGGTATAGGTATCAATTTTTGGAAGCGGCATATGGCACCTGCTTTCAATATGAGTTCATCCTGCTCTGACAGTATACCCGAGCTGGTATACGAAGAGCCACCTTGTGCTCCCAACCCAACAATTTGGTCAGGCATGAATAGCTCGATTGTGGCATGAGACCCGAAAGCGTGCGCCAAAAAGTTTCGCCACCTCGCAAACGCAAAAGCCCGGGCACCTCGGTTTATTGGCGAGGTGCCCGGGCTTATCGTGCATGCCTATATATTAGATGCCTCTTCCACGTGGGCGGAGCATCTCCGAGCTAGGTCCTTAGGCCAGCTCGGCGGCAGAAGCGCCGGCGATGCGACCGAAGGTGATGCAGTCGGCAACGGCGTCGGAGCCCAGACGGTTGGTGCCGTGGATGCCACCGGTGACCTCGCCAGCTGCAAACAGGTTGGGGATGGTCTCGCCGGTCTCCTTCACGACCTGGGCATCGGTGTTGATGTGCACGCCGCCCATGGTGTGGTGCACGGAAGGCACGCAGGCGCCCAGGTAGTAGGGGGCAGTCTCGAACTTGTTCATCTTGGAGCGGTAGTTGAAGTCGGCGTCAGCGCCGGCGTCGCACATCTCGTTCCAGTGCTCAACGGTCTTCACGAGCTCCTCGGCATCGACGCCGGCGGCCTCGGCGACTTCCTCGAGCGTGTCGCCCTTGAAGAGGGTGCCCAGGTCATAGCCCATCTTGACCTCGCCGGGGTGAGCGTCGAACAGGCCGGTCTCATCCACGCCAGCCTGGTCCCACAGCAGGTAGGCGACCTCGCCGGTCTGGGACTTGATGGCGTTGGAGATGACGTCGCGGCGGTCGAGCTCCTCAACGAAGCGGTCGCCCTCGGCGTTCACGAGGATGCCGCGGTCGTCAAGACGCATGTCGTAGATGTAGAGCAGGGCACCCGTCACAGGGTCGCAGGTGGGGTAGGTCTGAATCCACTGCATGCCCACGAGGCCAGCGCCGATGCCCTGGGCCATGACGATGCCGTCGCCCGTGGTGGCCACGGTGTCGGTGGAGTGGACGTTCTCGTCGAGGTCGGGGTTGTACTGCAGGCGCATCTCAACATTGGAGCCGAAGCCGCCCGTGGCCAGGACGAACGCCTTGCCGGTGAACTCGTACTCGTTGCCATCCGGGTCGGAGGCCTTGACGGCGGTGATGGTGCCGCTGTCGTCAACGACGAACTCGCTGGCGCGCATGCTGGTGTAGATGGTGACGCCGGCAGCCTCGGCGTCGCCCTTGAGGGGCCACGTGATCTGGGCGCCAGACTCGCCCTCAGGAACGAGGGAGCGCTTCACGGAGTGGCCGCCGAAGAAGCTCATGCGGACGAAGTTGACGTTGTGCTCGTCGCGCAGCCACTCAGCAGACTCGAGGGCACTGTTAGCCAGAACGTTGACCAGGTCGTGGTCCTGGTCGGTGTCGTCGCCGCCGGCGATGATGTCACTCTCGAAGAGCTCGGGGGAGTCCTCGATGCCCTCCTCCTTCTGCATCCAGTTGCAGGGGGCAGCCATGCCGCCGCCGGAAATCTGCGTGTTGCCGCCGATGCTGGGCAGCTTCTCAAGCACGATGGCGGTCTTGCCGGCCTTGGCGGCGGTGAGGGCAGCGGACAGGCCAGCGCCGCCAGCGCCGAGGATGATCACGTCGGCGTCGGTCGTGGCGGGAGCCTCGTACACGGGAGCGGCGTGGTCGGCGGCAGACATGGAGGCCTCGAGGCCGGCCTGCTTGCAGGCGTCGGTCACGGCGTTGAGCACAGCCATGCTCGTGATAGTGGCACCGGTGACGGTGTCGACGTTCAGGGTCTGGTTGTCAATGATGAGGGGCAGCATGACCTTCTCAACGGACTCGACCATGCCGGGCATCTCGATGTTGTCGCCGATCTTGATGTCGGTGACCTTGCCACCCTCAACGGTGACCTCAACGTTGACGTCGGCGTGCTTGCCGCGAGCAGCGGCAGTGTAGGTGCCGTCCTTGACCTCGGAGGCCTTGGCGTCGTCGGCGAAGGCAACGCCGGAAATCATGGAGGTGGCGGCAACGGCTGCGATGCCTGCGCCAGCGCCCTTGACAAAGCTGCGACGAGAAGTGGTGATGCTCATAACAGATCCCCTTTCGAAATTCCCCTGACCGTTGGCGGGCAACGGTCTGTGCATGCGGTGCTCGGTGCCCCGCGTTAACTTAAACCATAGCAACTTTCGCGACAGAATGTGGTTTAATGTGGTAACCCCGCTGGTAGATGCGGTTTCAAGAGGGGATGGGTTACAGATGGGTTCTTTTTCAAATAGCTTCTGGCCGCGTTGGAAGGCCATGTTTTTGCGTTTGTCGGCCATGCCTGTGGCCTTCTTGGGCGTAGGCGTCTACCGCGCTTGGATTGCGACCTTCTTCCGTTTTGGTGCCTTCCCTGGTGTGGAGTTCACCGATTACGTGCTGTTTGAGACGTGCATTGGCGTGGTCTCGCTTGTGGTGGCGCTCCTTGCGCGCCGCATCGTGCCCATGTGGAGCAACCGCGCATGCCTGGCGGTGACGGGCGCATCAATGACGCTTGGTTCTGCCTTGCTTGTTGCGGCATGCTTTGTTCCGAGCTCATTAGGTCTGTCCATGGTGGCGGGCTTCATCACCCTCAAATATATAGGTCTTGTTCTCACCGGCGGCGGACTGGCGCTTCTCATCTTGCTGTGGTGCGAGTTCTTCGGGGCGCTCAACCCCATGCGCGTAGCCGTGTACCATGCGGCATCAATCTTTGTGGGCGAGCTCATCTGTTGGGTGTTCATGGGGCTCAACCCTGCATGGATCGCCGTGTTCTCCTGTGTGTTGCCCGTCGTGTCCCTGGGCTGGGCGCACCGCTCGTTTGTGACGCTCCCCGTGGCCGAACGACCCCATGCCGGCGAGGTCATCTCGCGCAAAGCTGTGCCGGTGAAGCCCATAGCGCTCATGGCGGTATGCTCGTTTGCCATGCAGTTTGCCACGATGCCCGGTCAGCCCATGATTGCCGGAAACGTGCTTGGCACGCTGTTTGCCTGCGCATTTGTGATTTTGGGGTCGCTTTCCACCTCGCGTTGGTTCAACTTCGACACCATCTACCGCGTGGCCTTCCCGCTTATCTGTGCAACCTCGCTGCTTGTGACGCCGCTCTTGGCGCAGCATCCCCAGGCTACTGCGTTCTTCTTCGACGCCGGTTACACGATGTTGTCCATGTTCATCATGATCATTTTGAGCAACATCACCTATCGCTTTGGCATCAACGCTGCGTGGCTCAACGGCATCGAACGCGCGGCTCGTTACATTATGGAAAGCATGGGTTGGGTCGCCTATATTCTGGTGGCTCGGACATTTTCGGTCGAGGTGAGCAATGTGGCACACCTGGTGGTTGCCCTTGCCGTGTTCGTGGCGTTCCTCGTCATCGTGCTGCCCGAGAAGAGCCTTGGCGCTCGCTGGGGCATCGATTTGCATGAGGACTTTTCTGGCCCGGTTGAGGCCTCCACAGAGGCTGCAGCGGTCACGTTTGCGACCGGTTCCTTCGGGGTGAATGCGGCGCCTGCCGCAGCTCAGATCGAAGCTGCGCCCGTCGTGCCCTTCAGGCCCGACCCCTTTGCCCCCGGTCGTCTTGCCATGCGTGTGTCCGATATTTCGAGGGAGCACAATCTTACCGACCGCGAGGAGGAGGTCCTTCAGCTCATGGCCCGCAAGATGCCCATCGAGCAAATGGAGGAGAACCTTTTTATCGCCCGTGGCACTATCAAGGCGCATACGGGTCGCATTTACAAAAAGCTTGGCGTGCATAGCCGTGGTGAACTTTTTGCATTATTGGGTGTGGAGGACGACGTATAAGGACCTCCGGCAAACCGGGTTTCAGGTGCCTGACACATTGACGTAACAAATTATGCCAGATTTGCCGTACGGATGTCTCACGAAGTATAAATGCAATCATCTACCTGGTATTATGCAAAAGATTACACCTATTGAGCCATTTTTTTCAAATAGACATAGTTGACGTGCTGTAGGCATAACTGGTTAATTTTTCTGTCCGGACATTGGCTAAAATACATACACGTATGGTTTTATCGATGCATAAGCTATTGAGTGCATCGGTAGGGCCATATGGGTGTTTGTCATGCGTGGGGACGCTCACATAGTTTGAAGGAGTGGAGAGATGACGAAGAGAAGCGAAAGCGAAGCACGACGGCACAGTGTGCAAGCGCCCTTGGGACAAAGGGTCGTTTCCGCAGCCATGTCTGCCCTGCTGGTCTTTTCCATGTGGCCGACGGGTGCTACCCGTGCCCTGGCAGAGGCCATTGCACCGCAGGACACTCAAGAGGGTAGAGGAGGTGTACGAGTCTGGGGCTCCGGAGCAGGCATTAGCGGAAGGCCAGGGAGCCAATGGGGCGCAGGCCGCCGATGAGGCCCAGGCTGCTGCCGAGGCCGAGCGCGCTGCTGCTAATCAAGCTGCTGCCGATCAAGCTGCTGCCGATCAAGCTGCCGCCGATCAAGCTGCCGCCGATCAGGCCGCCGCTGATCAAGCTGCCGCCGAGCAGGCCGCTGCTGAGCAGGCTGCTGCTGAGGCGGAGGCAAATCGCCAGGTAAACGTTGGGATTGATGTTCCCAACGCCACCCTGTATTACAACGGTCAAGCCTTCACGGCACCCACGGAGTCTATCACCGTACCCGTGCATGCAGCGTTTGTCTTTGGCGTTGCACCTATGGCTGGCTATAACCTCAAGGCTGTAAAGACCCTGGTCAATGGCCAGGAAACTGAGCTCCATGCGGACGCGCAGGGACTCTACACCGTATCTGAAGCTACTCTCGACTTGAACGTTACCGTTAAGGTTATTACTGAGCCGACTCCTCAGCCCGAGCCTGCCCCGGCACCTGAGGTAGTCGCGCCCGCCGGCGATGCCTCGCAGGGCCAGGATGCCGTTGCGGCTCCTGCCGACGAGCCTAAGGTTGACGAGAGTGCCGTCGACGCCGCCGCACCCGGCCGGGGCGATGCGACCGCAGCCGAGGACCCTGCGGACGACGCTGACATTAATGCGGCGGCCTTTGTTGGGAAAATGACGATTACGGTCGGCGAGACGATTACGCTGACCAGTAAGCAAACGGGTGGATGGTATTCGCACGCTTGGTCGACCAACAACCCGGGCGTTGCTAAAGTTTCCGATGCTGATAGCGAAACCGCGACCGTTACCGGAGTTGCTCCCGGCACGGCTACCATTACCGATGAGTATTCGGAGTGGTTCGGAACTGCAGGTACTGATTCCTACAGCATCACCGTTGTCCTCCCGAATGCCACCGGTGTGGCGATTTCGGGTAACGATACGGTTGGCGAGCTCTGCAGCATCCAACTGAGCGCCGTGACCAATCCTGCCAATGCGGGCGGCACCGTTTCGTGGACCTCTTTTAACGATGAGATTCTCACCGTTGACCAGAGCGGCAAGGTGACCGGCCATAGCCAGGGCACTGCAACCGTTGAGGTTACGTTCACCAATGCGGACGGCTCGTCTGTGACTGCCGCAAAGGACATCACGGTTGTCGCTGCCACGCCGGCCACGAGCGTTTCTATCTCGGGCGAGAGCTCTGTAACTCAGTTCTCCACGCTTCAGCTGACGGCTGTGACGGATCCTGCCGATGCGGATGGCACCGCTTCTTGGACTTCTTCTAACGAAGCTATCTTGACCGTTGATGAGAGCGGTTTGGTGACGGGCCTTCGCCAGGGCACCGCAACGGTGAGCCTCACGTTTGCCAATGCTGATGGCTCGTCGGTGATTGCGACGAAGGACATCACGGTTGAGGCCGTCACCGAGTCCACTGACGATGCCCTCGTTTATTACCTGCTTGACCCAACGAAGGATGCAAACTCTAACGATACGGGAAACTGGGGTCCTGTATACGGCACTGCGACGGTCAATGTAACTGGTGCGACCTGGTCCGATGGCAAGAACTGCTTCGACAACGTTGACCAGCGCGTGGTTTCTTGGCCCAACGGCACCAATGTTGTGCCGAGGGGTTCTGACGCTTGGAATCAGATTTTCGAGAACTATAAGTCGGTCATTCAGGCCCAGCTTCCTGGTGTTGAATTCACTAAGGATGATGTCGAAGAGATTTCGCTTGTCCCTGCGAAAATCTCCAAGAACAACAGCAGCAATCCCGACAAGCACCTTGATTGCAATGTGTCCATCAAGTGCAAGAACGTAGTGCTTGTCAAGTACTACCTGCGCGATGCGGGCAGCACTCAGTTCGCACAGCTGGGATCGAAGAACTATGTGAGGGGTAACGAGACAGAGCCGGCGGATGTAAACGCTGACAATCTTCCTGCTACCAAGGACGTAAACGGCGTTACCTATACGTTCTCGGGCTGGTATCTCGATCAGTCCTTTACGCAGCCGGTGACGTTCCCGTATGTGGTGAATGACTCCACGAACTTTTATGCCAAGTACGTTGGCGGTTATCAGGTTATTTATAAGCTCGCGGGTGGCACTTGGGGCAGCTCCGACGCTACCATGTACACGGCTCCGGAGGGCTCGACTCAGACCGTGAGGCATGAACCTACGCGTGAGAACTACAAGTTCACTGGCTGGACCGTCGAGGGCCTGGATAATGTCACCACTCTTGCAAGTGGCGCTACCTTCACCATGCCTTCCCACAATGTGACCCTTACTGCCACGTGGGAGCCGCTCGTTTCTTACCAGGTGAAGTATCTGGAGAACGGCACGAATGAAGAGCTTGCCACGGCTGACACGCGCTATGGTGAGCTTAACAAGGACTACACCGAAACGGCCAAGACGATCGACGGCTACCATCTGATTGCCTCTTGCCTTGCTGAAAAGACCCACACGATTGGCAAGGGCGACAACACCGTTGTCTTCTGGTATGAGAAGGACGCCGTCAACTACACGGTGAACTACTACCTTAACGGTACAACAGACAAAGTCTCGGGTTCGATCACCAAATCCGCTGCTTGGGGCAGCGTTGTCAACACTGCCGACTGCGTCAAGTCCATCGGTGGCTATACCGCAGTGCCCAATCAAATTGCGACTGTTACGATTGAGCGCGACGGCTCCAGCGTCATCAATGTCTACTACTACCGGGATGTAATCTTGAGGGCGAATTCCGGCGAGTTTGACTACGATGGCACAGAGCACTCGGTTTCTGGTTTTACCGGTGCGCCTGAAGATGCCAAATTCTCCAAGATTGTCGTAGGTGCGAGTGGCACGAATGCAGGCACTTATCTGGCCAATTTCGAGGACGGCACGGTTGGTACCGTCGACAAAAGCGGTAAGTACATCGTTGTGAGCACAATTGCAGGCAAGCTCCTCATCAATGCGTATGCTGGTGAGATTGTTATCACGATCGCGGGCACTACCGACTCCAAGACCTATAACGGTACCGAGCAGTCCGTTGAGGGCTTTAAAGTCAAGTCCATCAGCAGCGAGCTGATCAAAGACTACCAGGTTGTCCTGCGCACCGACGTGTCTGCCAAGGCGGCCGGCACCAATGCTGGTACCTACAACATGGGACTCGCTGGCACAAGCTTTACGCTTGTGGACGGCGCCTCTAAGAACTTCACCAATATCCGTTTTGATGTGACGGATGGCAAGCTCGCTATTACCAAGCGCGCTGTCACCCTCAAGTCTGCCGATCTCTCCAAGGAGTACGACGGCACCGCGCTTGTCAACGGTACCACGCCGGTCGAGGTTTCCGGTAACGGATGGGTCGCAGGCGAGGGTGCCACGTACGCCTTCACGGGCTCTCAGACTGTCGTGGGCAGCTCTGCTAACGCCTTCACCTACGAGCTGAACAGCAACACAAAGGTTGAGAACTACACCATCACCAAGACCGACGGTAAGCTTGAGGTCACCGACCGCGCAAAGAAGTACGAGGTCACGATTAAAGCGAACTCTACTTCCACTATCTATGACGGCCGTGTTCACTCGGCCAAGGGTCTCGAGTCTACGACGGTCAATGCCGATGGCCTTGAATTCACGGTCGAGGGTCTCACGACCTCGGATCCTAGCGGCACGGACGCTGGCGAGTACATTAACCACATCACTGGCACGCCTGTTATCAAGGATGTGGCTGGCAACGACGTTACCTCCCAGTTCAAGGTGACCACTGTCGACGGCAAGCTGACGATTGCCAAGCGCGACGTGACCATTAAGCCTGTGAAGGCCAGCAAGCAGTACGATGGTACCGCGCTCGTTGCAACCGCTTTCGAGGTTGTTTCCGGCTCCTTCGCCGAGGGCGAGGGTATCGAGAGCTGCACATATGGCGGTCAGCAGATTCAGGTTGGCACGAGTGAGAGCACTATCGAGACCGTCAAGCCCAAGGCTAACACGAATCTCGACAAAAACTACAACCTAACGAAGGACCCTGGCGCACTGACCGTTACCAACCGTAACGCGAAGTACACGATTGAAGTCGAGGCTGTTTCTGACACCGCCACCTACGACGGTGAGAAGCACGCCGCCTCTGGCCTTGTGGCTAGAGAGTTCCCAATCAACGGCGTCACATACACCGTCTCCGGTCTGACCGCCGAGGTCGAAGGCACGGATGCCGGCAAGCATGTCAACTTTGTCACCGGTACTGCTAAGGTGACTGACCCTGCGGGTAACGACGTGACCGAACAGTTTGCCGTTACCACCAAGTCTGGCCTTCTTACGATTAGCCCCCGTCCCGTCACCCTGACCTCTGCTTCCGACTCCAAGGTGTTCGACGGCGCGGCTCTGACCAACGATAAGGTCACCGTCTCCGGCGAGGGCTTTGTCGAGGGCCAGGGTGCGACCTACAGCGTCACCGGCTCTCAGACCACGGTGGGCGAGAGTAACAACAAGTTCAGCTACGCTCTGAACGAGGGTACCAACCCCAACAACTACACCATCACCACTTCCGAGGGCATCCTCAAGGTGACCGCGAACGAGCAGGCTGTCGTTGTCAAGGTCAAGGGTAACAAGAATATCCAGCTGTACGACGGTGCTGAGCACGTTGCGACTGGCTATAGCGTTGAGGGCGTCACGGTCGACGGCGTCTCTTCCGACCTGTATGGTGCTAAGGCGGGTGTCGACTTTACCTTCAAGGGTACGGCGAGCGCCAAACGCACCGACGCGGGCACCACGGCCATGGGTCTCACCGCCGAGCAGTTCAAGAACATCAACAAGAACTTCTCCAACGTGACCTTCGAGATCGTTGAAGACGGCTCTGTGACCGTCCAGAAACGCGCTGTCACACTGACGTCTGCCACCGCATCCAAAACGTATGACGGCACGGTTCTAACCAATGACGTTGTTGTTGCAAGTGGCGACGGCTTTGTCCTGGGTCAGGGCGCAATGTATGAGGTAACGGGCTCTCAGCTCAATGCAGGTAGCTCGGACAATGACTTTACCTATACGTTGAAAGAAGGCACGAAAGCCGACAACTACACTATCGAAAAGGTCGTAGGTAAGCTCATCGTCAATCCTGTTGAGACCACCGTTAAGGTCACCATTATTGGCAACAAAGCCGAGGGTACTTATAACGGCAAGGAACTCTCTGCTTCCGGATACACCTTCTCTTCTGACAACGAGCTCTATACCCAGGATAAGGTTGTGTTCTCCGGCACCGCCGAGGCGATACGCACCGATTTTGGCGTGACGTATATGGGCCTCAAGGGTAAATTCTCCAACGGCGACACCGCAAACTTCACAAACGTTTTCTTTGATGTGACAGATGGTTATGTGGGCATCAGGAAGGCACGAGTCACCCTTAAGTCGGCCGATCTTTACAAGCAGTATGATGGAACCGCGCTTGTTAATGGGCAGACTGCACTCGAGACCGAGACTGGTTGGGCTGAGGGCGAAGGTGCCACGTACACCTTCCTGGGTTCCCAGACTACCGTGGGTAAGTCGCTCAACTCCTTCACCTATATGCTGAATGAAGGCACGAAGGCCGATAACTACATTATCGACAAGGTCGAGGGTGTCCTGTCGGTCAGGAATCGCGATGCCAAGTACGAGGTCACCGTCAAGGCGAACTCCACTACCGTCACTTACGACGGTAAAGTTCATGAGGCCGCCGGTGTCGAGACATATACCTTCGAAATCGACGGCGTCACATACACCGTTTCCGGCCTTACGACCCAGGACCCGAGCAAGGCCTACGTCGGCGAGTACACCAACAACATCATCGGTACTCCCGTTGTGAAGGATGCCGATGGCAATGATGTAACCGACCAGTTCATGGTGAAGACCGAGAATGGTAAGCTTGTCATCAACCAGGCTGAGGTTACCTTGACTTCTGCTTCGGGCGAGTGGACCTACGACGGTACCACGCACTCCAAGCATGAAATGGAGACGGTTTCCGGCTTTGCCGAAGGCGAGGGCGCAACGTTCACGTACTCTGCCTCCATCACCAACACGGGCGAAGTTAAGAACACCTTTACCTATACTCTCAATCCGAACACCAAGAACAGCAATTACAGGTTTATTGCGACCCCGGGCACCCTCAAGGTGACGCCCGTCACCGACAAGGTCACCGTCACCATCACGGGCAACAGCGCAACTGCGCCTTATGACGGTACCGAGAAGATGGTGACCGGCTATACCGTTACCTCTAACAACACCGCCTATACCGAGGCCAATATCAAGTTCACAGGTACGGCTGTGGCCAAGGGTACCGCTAAGGGCACCTACCCCATGGGCCTCAACGCCGGTCAGTTCTCCAACGCCAGCGACAACTTCACGAACGTCGAGTTCATCGTCCATGACGGCAAGCTCACCATTACGGGCGGCCAGATCGACGTCGACGGCGTCGACTGGGTCACCCAGGACGAACAGAAGGTCTATGACGGAAAGTCGCTTTCGGCCTACGCCGCCAGCGCGACCGACAAGAACGGCAACGCTCTCAAGGTTGAGTACAGCGTCGACGACGGCAAGACATGGGTGAGCGACCCGGCCAAGGTCAACCTCACGCACTTCGGCGATCAGACCGTCATGCTCCGCGCGACCGGCCCCAACTACGCCGAGGGCCAGTACGCCACCAGCTCCGAGAGCATCGCCATCAAAAAGCGCCCCGTCACGCTTGCCTCCGAGGACGCCAACAAGAAGTACGACGGCACTGCGCTCACCAACGGTACCGTCACCGCCACCCCGAAGGGCGAGGGTGTCGGCTTTGTCGACGGCGAGGGCGTGACCATCACCGTCACCGGCTCCCAGACCGCAGTGGGCGAGAGCGACAACACCTTCACCTATGAGTTCAACGAGGGTACGAACGCTGCCGACTACCTGGTGACTTCCAAGTACGGCAAGCTCATCGTCACCGCTAATGACTCCGAGGTCGTCGTCACCATCACGGGCAACAGTAAGACCGAGGCCTACGACGGCACCGAGAAGACGGTCGAGGGCTACGACTTCGAGGCCTCCAACCCGCTTTACACGCAGGCCGACTTCGAGTTCTCCGGCGACGCCACTGTGAGCGGCACCGACGCCGGCACCTACGAGATGCAGCTCGAGCCCAGCAACTTCAAGAACACGAGCGCCAGCTTCTCCAAGGTCACCTTCGTGGTCGTGGACGGCACCCTGACCATCACGCCCAAGGACATCGAGCCCACCGAGGACAACGGCATGACCGTGGGCACCCTGCCCGACGTCGTGTACAACGGCACCGAGCAGGCGCAGAAGCCCACCGTCAAGGACGGCGACAAGACGCTCGTCGAGGGCAAGGACTACGAGCTCTCTTACAGCGCCGACGTCACCAACGCGGGCACCGTGACCGTGACCGTCACCGGCAAGGGCAACTACGACGGCAAGGTCGATGTGACCTACCAGATCCTCAAGCGCCAGGTGGACCTGGCCTCCGGCACTCAGACCTGGACCTACGACGGCAAGTCCCACAGCCTGACCGAGGTCAGCGGCTGGCAGCAGTCCGGCGACAAGGGCTTCGTCGACGGCGAGGTCGCCGACGTGCGCGCCACCGGCACCGTGACTTACGTGGCCGATGGCAAGGTGACCAACGCCATCTCCTACACCGAGCTCGCGGGCTTCAGGGCTGACAACTACATCATTACCAAGGACGAGGGCACCCTCGAGGTGACGCCCGTCGCTGACAAGGTCACCGTTACCATCGCGGGCAACAGCAAGACCGAGGCCTACGATGGCATAGAGAAAACCGTGACCGGCTACACTGTCGCGTCCATCTCCAACTCCCTGTACAAGCAGGGCGACTTTGCCTTCTCCGGCGAGGCTGTGGCGAAGGGCACCGCTAAGGGCACCTACCCCATGGGTCTCAATGAGGGGCAGTTCTCCAACACCAACGCTAACTTCTCCAATGTTGAGTTCATCGTCGAAGACGGCGATCTCACCATCGAGGGTGGCCAGATCGACGCTAACGGGGTTACGTGGTACACCCGCGACGTCGAGAAGATGTACGACGGCACTGCGCTTTCGGCTAATAGGGCGAGTGCCAGGGACAAGCACGGCGACGCCCTAACCGTTGAGTACAGCCTCGATGGCAAGACCTGGGTGAGCGACCCGGCTGCTATCACCGCAACGAACGTGAGCGATAGCGCGGCCGTTCAGCTGCGTGCCACGGGGTCCAACTACGCCAAGGGCCAGTACGCCACTTCTTCCGAGAAGGTCGGCGTGACCCTGCGTCCCGTGTTCCTGACCTCGGCGGGTGCCTCCAAGCCCTACGACGGCACCCCGCTCACGAGGAACGCTCAGTCTGACGTGACCGTCGGCGGCGCGGGTTTTGTCGCCGGCGAAGGTGCGACATATGACATCACCGGCTCGCAGACGCTTGCGGGCGAGAGCTTCAACGAGTTCACCTACACGCTGAACGAAGGCACGCTTGACGAGAACTACTTCATCACGCGCTCCTTCGGCCAGCTCATCGTCACCGCTAATGACTCCGAGGTCGTCGTCACCATCACCGAGCACGGGCGCGCCTTCGTG
>OLNE01000804.1_pt1 | contig 27006 bp, 30 predicted proteins | sample 1672431 | NCBI WGS metagenome assembly OLNE01 (sample SAMEA3136685, study PRJEB25190) | human gut metagenome | reverse complement strand
AAAATGCTGATAGATACTGTGTTTTAGCGGATAATCAGATTTTTATTGTGTTTTTCATCAAAAAAAAGTTAAGAAGAGGCAGAGTTCTTTTTGTCGGCAGAAATATCTTTTATATTTTGAGCATTTACCCCTTTACTTGAAAGGTTACGCAGTTCAGATGAAAGTGAAGATAATTTTCCAGTCAGTAAGGAAGCTACAATACCTTTGGCTAATTCTTCAGAATCATCTTTTTCATACACTTCTAAATAGTACTTACGAGGGAGCTTCTTAGAAAAAAGTATTTCTGTAGAAGCTCTTAATTTTATTAAATGTTTCACTCCTCCTGTTAGTAATAATGTGCCAATATTGAACGCTGCTAGTGCTGCCAATGGCATAACAAGCCATATAATATATGAACCAGTTCCATCTTTTACAAATTGAATTTGCGGAACTGAATCGGTATCATACACATATTGATATAAAAGAGTAAATGCTTGAACAATATCCTGATCAGGTTTTTGAAAAAATGTCATTTTAACTTCATACTCATAATTATATTCACAAAAATTATATTTATAAGCAGATAATTCTCTAATCATTGAATTATAAATTAGACAAATATTATTATAAAATAATAAAATTTTTTCATAATAATTATCTATTTCATCAAAGTCAGTTATTAATTTCTTGAAATAGGAGAGAATTTCTTTCAAAATAAGCATTGGTAAGATTGATTCTTTTCTCATTGTTTTTAGGATATCATAAAAGTAATAAAGCTCATCCGGCGATAAATATTGCTCATTAGTGTATCTGTCTTTTAGAGATATTAATAATTGATCAAAACAATCAAAAATATTTTTTCTTTGCAAAGATACTTGAAAAGTAAATAATTCTAAGCACAACTTTTTCTTTAGCAAATACTGCTTATAATGTAAATAAATTTCACTTCTATCTTCTTCAATTTCTCGCCCTAAACTTAAAAATGTTATATTTTTTAAATCATCTTCTTGTATTCCCCAAATACTCCCTAAAGTTTCTATATTCATCAGTGTATCTATAAACTTACAATGTAACGCAATATTGTAATCTATTGTACAATTTCCAAACACACTATTAGTCCATATAGAATTTTCAAAGTGATTAAACTTTGTAGTACTTCCGTTCAAATCAATATTGGTAAAAGAAGTTTCTGTAAAATTATTATTAGCAAGACGTGCCCCTGTAAATTGGACACAAAGCATTTTTCCTTCATAGAAGTTAATATTTTCTATTTCTGCCAAGCTAAAGTCGCAATTTTCGAATACAGATTGTGAAAATTTACAAAAACACAAATCCACATTAAGAAAAATGCACCTTGAAAAAGTGCAATTTGTCAAACGTAAATTTGTTAAACTTGAACGACTAAAATCACAATTGTCAAAATGGCAATTTTGGATATGAACATTTTGAATATTACTTCTTTGAAAATTAGCATTAGCAAAGTTTTTATTTTCAATATTTTGATGCATAACGATTAAGTGTTCTGAATTTTTATCCATGGCAAGCCCTTCCGTTTGTTTTAAATACATATCAATATGAATATTCAATGACCATAATTAATGTATGTAAATGTAAAATATTATTGAATATCGAATTTCATGATATATGTGGATAATAAGGAATTATCCATTATTTATTATATCAAACCGAGTCATATTTTTCCATAGAAATTCCCAAAGATAATATGCTTTTTCACTAATTCTCTTTCTGTCTCATTAATCACATATCATTAAGTTCTATTTTATACGACAAAAAGACCGCCCTTTTCCGCCGATCTCTTCTCCTGCATTTTATATAGGTATTTATACGTTCCTTTACGCTGCTCCTGTGATCTTCATATTATTCCGTGGGTGCATATCCCGTAAGATTTCTGCCTGTTTTCTGGCTGCCACATGAATGTAGATTTGGGTTGTCTTTATGGAAGAGTGGCCCAGTATCCGCTGTACACAGCTTATGTCCACTCCCTCCTCAATCAGATATGTTGCAAATGAATGTCTGAACATATGTGGTGTGATATTTCTTTCTATTCCAGCCTGAGCTGTATATTTTTTTAGCATCAGTCGAATGGACTGTTCCGTATACCGGTTGCCCCTGCCATTTACAAAAAAATATCCACTTTTTTTAATTGCCGCTCTGTTTTCTGCATAATATTTCCGCAAAATATCCAACACTGAAGTACTGCCAATCTGAATATATCTTTCTTTCGCTCCTTTTCCCATGAGTTGAATCAGTCCAGTGTTCAGATTCACATTTTCTGCCCGTATATTTGATATCTCATAAACTCTGGCCCCAGTTGCAAAGAAAAGCTCGATTACTGCCACATCTCTCAGGCAATATTTATAAACCGCCTCCGATGCCTGCTGCAGACAGCCATACATATGGTTCAATAAATGTTCAATCTCTTCACGCGGTATAATTCTCGGAAGAATCAAAGTTTCCTTAAATTTGACTTTTATTTTTCGAAATGGACTTTCTTTAATCAATTCATTTTCTTCCAAATAACCATAATATGCTTTGACGGAGGCTATTTTGCGTTTCACTGTTTTTTGCTTGTATTTTTTATGTAATTCTGTAATATATTCCTCAATCATCTCTTTGTCTGGTTCTTCGCAAGCAACAAAAGCAAAATACTGATTGAGATCGATCCGATATGCTTTTACTGTTTTCTGATCCAGTTCCTTCCTATATGTACAATATTCCAGATACGGTACTAATTTATCCTGTAGTCTCATTTTTACTCTCTCCTGCTACGTTTTTTACATTCTCCGTATCATACTACCATTTCGGCAGAATCTTTTCAGAAATTTTATATACAAAAAAGACAGGGTATAGAAATATATCTTACCCCGTCTGTAGCTGCTTCATGAAATATTTTATTTGTTTTCACCAATATCTTCTGCTTTTAGAAACTTTTCTATCGCCGTTAAAAACTCCTTTGCCCTATCAGCCTGTTCACGGGCATCCTCAAATGATACTACAAAAAAATCCGCATAATCCGTGTTGTTCCTAATCTGAAATGCCTGGCTCAAATATTTTGAATATTTCTTTTCAAATTTTTGTGTCTTAATATACTCTCGCTGGAAATAGGAAATTACCCCTGCATGTTTTGAATAATCAACGCCATCTTTTGCAAGCAATGCTCGAACCGCAGTAAACATGGCATAATAAGATCTTCCGATAGAATCTTTATAACTTTTCGATGCAAGCAATACTTCTGCTGAATTTAAACGCTCTCTTGCACTTTCCAGTCGATATTTTATCAGTTCCCTTCGATTATCAGGCACTAATTACCACTCCTTCCTGTGAAATGTTACGATAATATGGGAGATCTGTCTGGTATTGTTTAAACTCTTCATATGGAATTACGGTAGGAGAAAGAATTGTATCGTACTCTAACTCCAGCTCGCAAGAGGAATCCCATACCTTTTTCAGCTGGTTCTGCAATGTTTCCCTATCACCATGCACGATTGCAACAACATCCACATCTGAATCCGTATGATAATCTCCTCTTGCATAAGAGCCGTATAAAATTACCTGAACAAGATTTTCTCCATATACTGAGCGATAAATCTGTGTCAACTTTTGTAAAATACTATTCAGTTCGTTTTTGGTGCACATATCATCCCTCCTGTTTTCTGACCTCTTTTTGCCTACAAGAATCAAAACACTTGTCATCCATCATTTCAATGTTTCTATAATAATTTTAACTCAAATAAGCGAAAATCACAAGCAAATGTCCTATTTTTGCTTTTTACAATAAAAAAAGGCAGTAACACCCTTTTGGTTAGGATATTACCGCCCTTTCATACTTCGAATACTGCGTATTCTCTAATTGAAGCCCTGCTTCATTCCCCGCAATCCATTTTCATACTGTATTCTTGAAAAATACCAGATTTTACCCTGGATTTTTCTGCAGATATGATTTTCAAATAAATAGCATTCACTGCACAATTCTGGATTATCCCGTCTCCATCCGCTTTTTTCCAGAAATTCCTCTACATCTTCATATACTCCAATGCAGCTTTCTGCAAGCAGTATTTTTTCCACCTCCTGCTCCTTCAGATAAAGTCCAAATTCTTTGGCAAGCAGAACTCTGAATCCATAGCGTACCAGCGAATTGCCCCGTATTTCATTTAAATTAATTTCCAAACCTTCACCCCTTTGATTTTTTTACAAAAAGATCATCTACTTTCATGACCGTATTACCATTACCTGTCCGCTTTTTATTCTTTGGTTTTTGAACAGCTCCATTTACAGTCAGTGGTTCTTGCACGTCATTTTCTTTTATCGGACTCTCATTTTTTTCCAATGGATCCGAAGCTTTATATACCTGCTCATCCAGTATCTGAAATTCCTGCTGCTGTTTTTCCCACTTTCGGTACCAGTCCGGAATATGATCCACAACCTTTTCCATCTTCAGTTTTCCGGCATCTGCATGTTCCGTATAATCCATTTTCTTAAACCGAAGCACATTGTGTCCTCGGATAATCAGGATTCCCTGATCCAGCGGATAACGAAGGATCTCATCTGGCAAAAGGAGCTGCCGTTTTCCAATGGAACGTGATTCCGAATATTCCGGCACATAGTCTGTGGCACGGATCGTAAAAAAGTTCTTTCGGATAGAAGCAACTGAAACTGTAATCTCACCGGTCCGGTCACTGTAGTAGGTAGCGGTTGTCATATCATTACAGCCCAGAAAGATCGAGAAATCGCATCCACCAAGGATCTCTTCCCACTGGTTGTCCGGATAGCGGTTCTGAAGCTGTGGAATATTCTGAAACAGGATGCTCATGCCTATCCGCCGGGATCTGGCCGTAGCCAGTTTCTTTTTAAAATCTGGAACAACACCGATATTTGGAAATTCATCCAGTATAAAACTTACCGGTACTGGTAGGACACGTTCTTCTGTTCTGTCAGCCAGACGAACCAGCTTGATACTTAAAAATGACGTAAACAGTGTAGCAAGCATATCGTATGTAGAATCCTGATCCGAAGTAATACAAAAATACGCACACTTTTGCTTTCCCGGCAGTGACAGATCTATATCTGTATGGCTCATAATCTGCTGCACCATCTTATTCTGCAAAATCTGCAGTCGGGTTCCAAGTCCAAGCACAGCATTTCCTTTTACTTTTTCTGCCTTGGAAAATAACTGATATGGGCCTTTTGCCGGATGATCCGTTGGAAGCCTTTCAAAAATGGAATCCAGCATTTCCACACTTTTGTTCAGCAATAATTTATAAGCTTCCGGAAAAGTTTTCTGCTCTTGTGGATACTCTTCAAAAACATATAAGCACAGGGCTTTTAAGAGATCCATTTCCACGTTGTCATAAAAATGATCAAATTTGTCCGTCGTGTTACGAATCACTACATCGCAGAACACATCGATCAGCTCCCCGTCATCGATCTCTGCGAGACAGTTCCATGCGTCTGAGTGGGTAAGCTGAATCAGGTTCAGCTGCTTTACGACATATCCCTCATCCTTGAGATACGCACAAAGATCCTCATAAAGTTCTGATTTTGGATCCGTAATATACATGCTCTCACCCCTGCGAACACACTGTAATGCCATCACTCTCGCAAAAGCCCTGGATTTCATGGAACCCTGCGAACCACATACGGCAATATTTCGGTTCAGTCTTGAATCCACCGGAAGACTTAATATATTTCCACTAGACAGCTCCCTTCCGAAAATAATCCCTTTTACATGTTCCATTCCACGGTCTGCCTGCAGTATTTCTTTTTGCTCCTGTGTTCCCATAAATCCTGCCGTTCCATAAGTTCCCTGATCCGAAATCTCAAAATTACGTTCATCATGCAATGGATTGTCTTTTCCACGCCAAATTACCAGTACCGTTAAAGCCAAAAGCAGTACCACGGCTGCCATTGACCATTTTCTTCCTGACGAAGTACCACACCCTGCATACAGACATTGCAGAGGACTTAAGCATACTTCTGATCTTAAAAACAAGATTTCAAAAAAGCCACCCACATATGCCGCCAGCAAAACCATTCCGCATCCGGCCACGATTTTCTTCCAGTTTTCTGTTCTCAATCCGTTTCCTCCATTTCTCTTCTGGTTTCTTCTGCCAGATGGAAATGATAGCGGTTCCCGTAGTAGCTGTTTATTGTATTGACGGAATTGTATAATGCAGTCAGGAGCACCGCCCGGATATTTCTGGCCTTTGTGCTGGTATCATCCATACTCTGAAGCACGAATTCGACATGATCCTTCGTAAGCTTCGCAAACTGTGCTTTCACAATCTCTATATCTTTTTCCTCACGGTTAATCCGAAGTTTAGGTGCTGTAGAAACCATTACATCCAGAATAAGTCCCAGGATTTCTTCAACTCTTCTGTCATATGGATGATCGTTTTTTAACGCATCATAAGAAATCTGTATCCGAATCGCACGCTCCACAGCCTGATAGGAACAGAGTGGATACTCTATGTCTGTATTCTCTTCCGTAATCTCTGTATTTGTATCCCCTTCAAAAGAGAGATATGCCTCGTTTGACTGTGATATCCTGTCACATCCTGATGTGGCACCTCTCTCTTTGTATGGTGACAGCTCTCCCTTTAAGAAGTGATACCCTGCATCTGACAGGTTTTCCGGATAAGTCAGTTGTATCAGGACATCTACATTCAGCTCCAGAAACAGCACGTTTGAGTTCCGCATTCCTCCTTTCCTGACAGTTCGAAAAACTCTTTTCACAACTCCTATTTTTTCCAGTTCAACTACCGCGTTCACAGCTTCTCTTTTGGAGATTCCAAACTGATCTGCAAGCTGCTGGTAATTTCTCTGTAAAATGTCTGCTTTGAATTTCTTTTTGAATCCACATAATTGTCCCGTTAATTCATCTCGGATTTCCACCGGCCGATACCAATACACAACATCTGACAAAATAATGATTGCTGTCAGATTGGGTTTTCCATTATCTCTGATAATTGTACGATACCACGCTGCCGGGATTACATTTCCGGTAAACTGCAGCCGACACATCCGGTCCACAATCGGACTGCCTGTTGAATGAAAAGGATTCGCCATCTTGCAGCCACCTCCATCGACCAGGATCATTCTCCTATGTCATTTATAAGGTATTTCATTACATTTTCTGTATTGAGCTCATAAATAATCACCTTCTCTCCCAAATATTCTCTTATTATTTCCGCCTGATAATCCATACAAACAATACTTACTGACGGTCTCCATAAGAGTTCCTGTTTAATACGGCATAATTGACGCATTTCTAAATCATAGCCTAAATATACAGGGTTCCCAATTTCATCGCACACAGCATAGACAGCATATTCTTTTTCTTTCCTTATGGGAAATCTTGAAAGCAAAAACTGCTTTAGCTTTTCTCTTTTCTGCTTCTCTGTCAGCAGGATAATCTGCAATATTCCCTCTTGGCACATGGGAATATAATAATATTGATCATAAATATCATCCGGCCGAAACAGATCCTTTTTTATGCCTCCATCACTTTCCAGAAGCTTTAACAATACTTTTATGTTTTGTCCTACAATAAGCGCATCCGCTCTGCTGTTATATCCGCCCTTTAAGAGCATTCGCTCTGTCCAGGTACGCATGGAACATTCCATTTTTTTCGCCCATTTCATATTTCGATCCATGGTATTGTAAACAACTAACGCAGTATCCCCGGATAAAAGCACCCCACATGATCTGGAACCCCTGATTGCTTCCGACATTCCTTTAAATTCCAGACTGCCATAATAAAACGCTTTTCCCCGATCTCTCACGAACCCTTTATCCATATCTGGTTTATGGTTCCGCAAGATCTCTATACCCGCCTTCCAGAAGAAGACCCATACCTCGCTCATTCGATACAGCCGCATTCTTTTTTCTGGTTCACTTTTCACATGCCCCGTCTGCCCGGAACCGGAAATAAAAAAAGAGAGTTCTTTTTCATATTCTGAAAGAAGATAATTTCTGCCTTTTTCTAATAAAACGTATCCTCTATATCCATCCTTGCATCTCAAAGAAATATATCTTTCTTTTTTTAATCTTGTAATCAGGGCAGCAGTATATGAAATCGAGCCAGTCACGTATTGTCCTAAATAAGTCGGCATTTCACCCGACATCGCTATAATAATCAATAATTTATCCTGTTGTCTTTTCAATTATTTTCCCCTCGTTGAAAAAGCAAAAATACCCTATCTGTTGAATACCTGGGTACATAACCTGGCAATTTTGTTCAGATTTTTGCTTATTTTATGCCTTATCAGATATTCTTTTCCCATGTAGAATCCCCATGCAATTTACTCATGATTTTTTTCGATACCTGTTTCTTTGCCAAAATCAGAAATCCACGCTGGAAATTTGCTGCTGTCCATCACATATAACAGTGTACGGTCTTCTTCGCCCATGCGTGTCACATGGCAGGTGTTCGTATATAATCCACTATCTGACTGCAGGAAAAAATTTGTAATAATATCCTGCACATGTTTCTCTTCATAATTGTCATGATCCCTCACTCTTGCAAGTGGGAGTGTTTCATCATAAACATGTACAAAGCAAATCGTACAATTTGTATAGGTCGGAATTTCCAACTTCTCCTCTGCTCTCTGCATACACCAATTTCGAAAAGCGGTATGCAATGGTTTATAAAGGTAATCCGTATAACAATCTTTCCGGTGAGGGATCAGGACAGGAGCGGATACCCGAAGAATCTCATCCTTATACTCCAGTTCAATTCCGTGTATCAGTACCAGATCTTCCTTGTATTTCTCATATTCTTTGGGATTTACTACAATTTCAAGCGTCAGACGTCTTAATTTGTCTGTCAAACGTTCTGAAGTTTTCGCAGTCTCCTGAATCATATCTCCCAAATAAGCATATTGGAACTCTGACTGCCGCCGGATACAGGACTGCAATACTCCTCTTGCCTCCACTATATACTGTTCCATCCTTCCCATCAGTTTTTGAGCATCATCCAACTGTTCTTTTAATTTAAAAAATGAATTATTTTCATCCATCCGCATTTCTGTAATATTCGATTTCTCCACCTTCTTTCACTGTACAAAATCCAAGCACGTCCGGTATCCTGATTTCAGGTATATACTCAGGCTTTTCCACAATAACAATATGCCCGCAATCATCTGTCATCTTCCGGGTAAACAAATTGTTGGTAACCTGTACCTCATTCTCTGACACATACAAAATGTCATAGATTTCTCCTTCACCGCATAACACAATGCGAACAGGATATTCCTCTTTTGATGCAAGGAAGTGCTGGTCTACCTCTTTTTGATCCATAATATCCAGAAGAACCCAAAATGCCTGCAAAGTTCCTACATTTCTGGTTTTAAATGCCTCTTCATTTATTGCTGCCATTTCCAGATCCTGATGAATATAAATCTGTTTTTCTTTTTCCAGCGTCTTAAATGCACGTCCTACAAAATGATCTCTTTGGGTTTTTGCGAAATATGCATAAATCTGAGATTTTAAGAGCACATTATATGTCTGAATTAACTGTCTGGTTTCACGTTCCACGGGTTTTTGTTTGTTTTCCATCTGGTCTATCCTTTCCATGATAAATATATGCCACATAAATGACGTTTTTTATGTGGTATATAATGTGTTTTTTCATGTCTTTTTCAAAAGACATCTGTTACACGTCATCACAAAACGTTTTTTATGACATATAATTAATTTCATTCCTCTTATACGTCCTTTGTAACGTTTTTAATGCCGTTTCTTATTCACACTATTTCCTGCCATAAGCATCTGTACCATATTTCCGGATTCTGTCTTTCAATTCCTGAAGATCTTTGCGGTCAGTGGTAATCAGATCTTTTTCCAGAGCACTTGCTTTAAATTCAACAATCAAATTATTATTATTTGTGGAAATCAGACCATTTCCTCTTTCAAAATGAATAATAGAATTGGTTTCGGCTTCTGAAAGATCCAACTCCTCCTGAATCCGTTCTGCTTCTGAAACTTCCATGTTCAGAACAATTTTTGTTTTTGAGTTGCTTAATATACCGCGTCCAAGTTTTCCATCTCTTACCGCAAAACAGTCTGCCAGATCCTGCGTGGCACAGATAGCCGATCCACCATAAGCTCTGATTGTTTTGAATATTTCAATCAGATATTCTCCTGCCAAATCATTAGACATCAGAAGTTTCCATGCTTCATCTACAAAAACCGCTTTTTCTACTGTCCGGTCTTCCTTTGTTTTTGTCCAGACAAAATCCAGTGCCACAAACATTCCCAGGAGCAGATCACCAGAAAGTTCCGAAATATCCAGCACAACATATTTATTTTCCAGATCCACATTAGTCTGCTGATTAAAACTGGATGCCGATCCACTCACCAGACGATTTAATATATTCGCCATACGTCTGCATTCTTCTTTACGCATAAGCACTTCATGCAGATCACCAAGAATCGGCATCTTTTTGTATTTTCCTGGATGTTCCGGATCAGTCAGACTCAGATTATCATGTGTGATTCCCTTTTCCTGATAGCAAGTAACCATTGCACCATCTAAAAGCTGTTTTTCTTCATGTGACATATCTGGAATCAGAAGGCTGAAAAAAATATGTAAGCTTTGAATTTTGCTTGCAAGTTCTGACTTTTCAGATGTATACCCATCCAATAAATCGCGAGTTTCCATATCTGTAGGCCGTATTTCCATTATATTGATGCAGTTCGACGATGAAGGAGAAATCTGTATAAATTCTCCACCAATGTTATTACAGGCTCTTGCAAATTCATGTCCTTTATCCGGAGCAATAATAAATACCTGTATGTTTTTTCGTCTCATACGTAGTGCCATAAGCTGCATCAAAAATGTTTTTCCCGAGCCAGATGTTCCAAATATGGCTATGTTTGCATTTTTGTATTTTAACGAATTAAAAATATCTATGATGACAAGCGAACTGTTTGCTTTATTTACTCCGATCATGATGCCATCTTTATCAGACATTTCATATGAAGCAAATGGATAACATGCTGCTACACCGGATGTAAGTACATTCCGTTTGGACTTCTCATAAATATTTTTGTCTATCTGTAAAAATGGCAGAGAAGATAAAAAAGCCTGTTCTTCTCTGAAAATGCAGCTACCTGTGCCAATGTCCTGAGAGCTTAACAGCTTTGTCATTTCCTTTGAACGCCATTCTACTTCCTGTTCACTATGTCCAGTTATCGTAACCAGAATGCTCATGTAGTAGAATTCTTCACTGCCGCTCAGCCCCCTTTTCAGGTAATAACCAGCCTGAATGGATTCACTCAGACTGTCAAAGTCGCTGTTTGAATCATAAGTATCCTTGATTTTTGAACGGTTCAAGCGTATTCTGCGTCCAATTCGCTCCACACAGCGGTTTTTATCCTGCTTGAAGAAAAAAACATCTACATCTATTCCTTCACCTGCATTGATCAACAGTGACAGCCATCCGGCCGGGACTCTTGAACGGTATTTTTGAACATACAGATATGTATAATACAATCCATCTACAACCACATAGTTCCAGTTCCTGAAATCAATGGTTCTCGGAGCGACCAGTTCTGTTACAGGAATATATCGTATACTTTCTGGACCGTTTTCTTCTGTATAGTACTTCCGAACTTCTTTTATCCGATCATCCAGAGATTCTGTCAGGCATGTTTGGCGATTTAACAGCTGGAATAAGATTTCCACGCAGAAGCGCGTCTCATTCTCATGCTCGAAAACTATATTCCCGCACATGGCAAGATATTTTTTTGCAGTCTGCACAGCAGAACGCATATAAAGATGTACATCTCTTTCGTCTGGATTCTTACTCCCACTACGGGAAGGATATTCAAAAATCAAAAAGAAGCGACGTGTAATCGCTTCCTTCATACCCAGGGATTTAATCAGTTCTGCATAATCTTCCTGCAGAATTTTACAACGTTCATCTGTTTCTTTTTCAGCCTCTTCATCAATCTTATCAATATACTCCTGAATGTCTGCCTTTCTGGAGAGCACTTTAAGCTGGATATTGGGCGGTGCGATTTTCAGGTATGACATAAAAGAGAGAATGATACTTCTCTGTTCTGAAGATGACCGTAATAAGAAATTGATTGGCAATACTTCAACAATTTTAACAAAACGATTGTCGGAAGTTTGGATAATACCATTTTTTACTTGTTTTAATGGTATATAAGAGGCTGTCCAGCTCATTGGCAGAAGATCCGGTACTTCCTGGACTTTCTCACTTTTCTCTTCTTTTCGAGAAAGTTCTTTCTTTGGCGGTCGCACTGGCCGTTCTTCTTTTTCTACATTCTGAACAAGCTGATTCCTCAGATTACGTTCTTCTGCCTCTTGCTCACGGATCTGCCTGAAATTCTCCCTGGCCTGCTCTTTCTGTTTCTGTGCGTCTTTTTTCTGCTGTTCCTTCAGCATCTGGCGATTTTCTTTCTCCTGCTTCCTGGACATCGCCTTGTCTTCTCTCCGCTGTTGCTTCTGCTCCCGCCGTTCTCGTTTCTCGGCAAGCTGAGCTTCTTTCAGCTTTTGCTTCAATTCTGCGACTTCGCTTCCGATCTTTTACACCGCCTTCCTGCTGCCTTTTCTTCTTTTTTCTCTCCTGTTTCTGTTGTTTCTTTTGCTGTCTCCTAATACGACGGTTTCTCTTTAATCTATACTGTCCATCGGGTACAGTCACTACCCGCCTTCTTGTTACAAAGCGTATAAACTGAATAATGAAAGAAAGCAAACTTTCCCCGTTAACACCGACTACCGCCAGTATTGTTAAAGGCAGGATTACAATTATACCAATATAGATTCTTAGCTTTATTGAAACATCTATAAAAAACATTATCCTAAAAAGTACTATAAAAAGGACAGCTGCCTCAAAAGCATTCCTGCCTTCAATTCTCCCTGAAAACAGGGTTCCCTCTTTTGCAAAATTGGGTGGAATAATATAAACATCGGATCGTTCTCTCTGCATCATTCTGTACCTCCCGAATTATTTTTTACGATGAAATTTCCGATATGATAACCACATTGCCGCACCCAGAAAACTCAAACCGCCAATAATGATTCCTGTTTTCTGTCCTGTTTTTTTCACAGTTGTCACCACCTCCGTATTTTTAATTCCTGAATCCGATTTTTCTGGATTTTGAATGTTATTTTGTTGATCTGTCTTGTTCTGCTTTTTCTCCGTCTGAACAGCTTCCACAAGCTCATTTTTCACTTTAATTTTCATTATGATAAGACCCTGTTCCGGAAGATTTTTATAGTTGTTATCAAATTCTGCAACATATTTCTGGTCATTCTGTGTTGCTTCCACAGATTTCAAGCGATAATTTCCGCTATTCACGGACAGGTTCCATTCAAAAAAAACAGAGGAATCCAAATCAATTTCTCTTTGAACTCCTCCATTTTCTTCTATTGTCACATGAACCTTTCCAGTGAATCCTTCAAAAATCTCTGCCCGCACTGCAATATTTGCTGGCTCAAGTTCTGTCCCAGAATACTCATCCTCCGCATTTACAGGATCCATCGTTTCAGTTCGAAGCTGCACCATGCCATTTTCATCAAACAATACATATTTCCCAGCCGGGTTCACTGTATCATACCCCCAGCCATCAGCAATAAATGTCCCATCTGACTGATAACCTTTGCCATCCTGCCAGGAAACAATCTGCGGCAAGTCCTCTGCCTTTTGTGCATATGCCACTTGGAAGGTTTCCAGGAAATATGTGAACAGCAATATTGCCAATACCAGTATTTGCTCTGTGCTCCTAATCTTTTTCACTGTATTTCCCTCATTTTTTTCCGACAATCCAGAACGCTCCTTCGCTAAGATCACGTCCGTAGGATTTGATAGTTTCCACACTGTACACTTTTCCAGTTCGCTCTCTGCTTGCACAATCCGCTATCGTGATATAACCATCTCTGGTCACACCAGTCAATACGATAAAATGTCCGCTTCCACTTCCTGTAATCGTATAGGCTTCACAGATTTCTACAACCATCTTGCCTTCTTTAAGGGACTGCACGACATAATTCATACGGTCCTTTCCGACTCTTTCGCAAGTAAGTCCCCAGTGATAGGCAGCATTCGTCGGAAATGAATGAGACGTTCCCATGCCTGGCACATATTCTCCATTTGCAATGGAATAAGCACATGTCATCTGAGGTGTTACCGTCTGTCCAGTTAACGTTGAAATTATAATTGCCATAGATGTAGGTCCACAACCGGACGCACCGATCGTACTGGAGCCATAAGACATGCCTTTCCACGGTTCCTCTGTCTGATTAAAATAAACTACTTTTTTTACGCCTTTTCCGACTGTATCATATGTAATGATATCCCCTGAAGCATCTATATTTCCTGCAACAAAAGAATCTCCACTGCTCCCACCAGTAACAAAATCTGTCCAATGAAAAATCGTGGAAAGTGCATTTTTAACAGCATCTACGCCTTTTTGTAAATATTCCAACAATTTGATCACAATATCAAAGGTTGTCTTGTTTGTGACAAATTTATACTGATACCCGCTTCCGCCTGTTATCTGTGCATTCAAAAGCAACGCTAATGTATATTCTATTTTCTGGGATACTACTGTCCGGTTTTCCTGCCATACATTTCCACCCTGTGCCAGAATCTGCTCATAGGTTGTTCGATCTATCTCACCTCTTTTCCCATTTACTTCCATACAATAAATGGTCTCCGTTGCTTCGCCTTTTCGCTCATCTGTAACTGACCAGTCAAAAAAACTATCCAGATGCTTTTCAACCGACTCTTTTAAAAGTTCATAGGATGTTTGTAATTTTTCAGTATCTGCATCCGATTTTTGAACATCCTTTGCAGAACTTGAAGAAGTGGATGTTTGATGTTGCTGAATTTCAACATAGCCTAACACTTTTTTTACATATGCCTGCGTTTCCGCATATGGAGGAATCTGATATCCATATTTCATGACTGCTCCGGGCCCTGCGTTGTACCCTGCGATTGCCAGTTTCAATCCATTTGAATAGCCTTTAAACTGCTCAATCAGCTGGGAAACATACTTTGCTCCGCCCATAATATTCTCTCTGGGATCAAAAACATTAGATACCCCTAGAGATGCTGCTGTAGATGGCATAAGCTGCATAATACCAGATGCCCCTGCACCAGAAACAACATTTGGATTAAAGTCTGATTCTACTTTACCCATTGCGATCAACAACGCTGCCGGCACATTGTACGTCTGTGCCGCTTCATAAAAAAATGAGTCGTATGGGCTGGACAAGTTTGTGGACATATCAATCCCCAAACTATTTGCATAACCTAAAAAAGAAAAAACCGTACTGTTATCTTCGTTTTCCATCATCAGTACGGCAAGGTAATATCCAAGATTCCTTTTCAGCTTCGTTTCATATTCATCCACCACAACCAGCTCATGGCCTGCATATTTTTCTGCTTTGTCCTGGTCAATTTCTTTTAAAACAGCCTTGTGCTTTTTGTTTATTATTTTCAAGATTTCTTTTTTGTAATCTTCCTGCTGCAGAACTTCTTCAACCCGATCACGTATATTCGTAAGCTGCGTAGATTGAGCTTCATTCGCATACGAATCTGCATTTGCAAATCCAAGATAACTAAAAATAATTCCTATCATATTTGCAATAATAAACATCCAGAGAAAGCAAAACAGGAAAATAGAAATAAGTATTTTCCAAACAGTTTTATTGGATACCAATGCCCCGACCACAGTTCCAAGAGGACCTGCAAGGGCTGTTCCTGCTGCCATTCCTGCTGCTGTTCCTCCAGCTGCTACTGCCGCTGTTGTTGCATATGCAGTTTGAGCAGTATGTGCAATAATTTCTGTGCCTTCATCCAGAGGGGACAAATTTTTATCTTCTTCTGCCATTTTCATCCCCCTATCTGAGTCTGTCCGAACCTTTTTCTTTTAATTCTGCTCTCGATTTTGGAACCTCACGTATTCTACGGGTATCTGGTCTGCTTCTTTTTAAGGAAATATCTCCTGTTGGAATGGATCCTGAAACATTCATAAATCCATCAGCTGTCATACCTGTTTCATCAGCTGTAGGCTGAATATCATCTTCATTTTGCACACTAGAATCACTCAATTTCGTGTTTTCAGCCTTTAGCGGATTTCCTGCTGTATCTGCCAAAATACCCATTGCCGATTTCGCATAAAAATCGGCCTCATCTGTTTCTTCAGCCAGAACTTCTCCTGTATCCATAATTCCATCTGACTGTATTCCTTTTTCAGACATGGATTCCATTCCTGTCGGCATAGAATTTTCATTATAGTTCATTCCTGCGCGTGTTGCAGTATCAAACCCGATTACAGGCGAAGTACCAACTTCATCTAAGATACCTTTCTCCTGGCTCACAGAAGGTATCCCATTTTCCTGAAGTGCAGACATTGTTTCTGATCCCAGTCCTTCTCCTGCATTCGAAACCTCACCAGCTACAGAAAAATTATAAGCTGTTCCTGTTTTTCCATAGGACATACTTTCCTGGCCAGCCATTTCAATGCTTCCGCTTTCCAGATCCATTTCTGTATCAAAATCACTCATTTCCTCTTCAACTGGATAATCTCCCATTTCTCCAAGAATGCCGTGCTCACTTCCACTTTCGCTGAATCCGTTTGCAGATACATTGCTTGCAGCCGGAATTGCAAGATCCTGTTCACCTCTGGAAACGTCCAAAAGTGTCTCTCCTTCAGAATTACTCTCTGAAACAGCTCCCGCAAATGCTTCTGCATCATCTTTCGTTCCCATAGCATTTATTCCAGACATAGTTTCTGATGTAGCAGACATAGAATCTATGTTGCCATTTATATGATCTCCAGATCCGAAATCCATCTCTGCCGTATCGCTGCTTCCCGTTGTCATACCAAGTTCCTCAAAAACAGTCTTATCTGCTGGCGACGCTTCATTCTGTTGATTTCCTGGACCAGATGGACTTTCTTTATCAAAATCTCCATCTGAAGTCATATCATTTATATCCATTGCATTTCCACCATTAGGAGTCATTGGGATTGGCCCAGTAAAATTGGTTGTCATTCCATCCGACGATCCCATATCTGTTCTGGTTCCACCTATATCTCCTGTTCCACCAGAGCCAGAAGCTGTCCTTGCTACCTGAGAGATAATCCTGCTCGCTGCAAGCATTGCTCCTGCTGCTCCCATTCCAGGAGCCGGACGGCCAAGGTTCACTCCAAGCGATGCCATATAAGAATCAAGTTTAAATGTGATCTTACAAAAGCCTACCAGACAAAGTGTAGCTGCGAAGAATTTCGTAAACCCATAACTGCTTGCCATCATATTTCCGTAACCAGATAAAAACATCTTCATGCACCAGGCATTTAATATAACAAGCACTACTTGCCCTCCAAACATCTTGCTCCATGAAGCCAGGATATTATTTGTTGCTTTAGAACCACCGGTTGCAAATGCAAGAGGTGCTGTGTAGGAAAATACACCGAGCAATACATAACGTTCAGCAATGACCATTAACATCTTAAAATAGTTCCATGCTACAACAAACTGCATGATCAGCATCAAAACAGAAATGCTAAGGCTGCTGATTCCAAGTGTATCTGTAACACCTTCCAGAGTTGATACATAGCCTGAAAAGCTGGCGACCTTGACCTTTGTTCCTACGACCCATTGATATGGCGTTCCCGCAATTCTCAAAATGTAGTCAATCAGTGGTTTCGATCCGGCAAGGAGAAATAAAGAAATGGCCGACCGACAGATAAGTTCTATTGGTTCTTCTGCATTTACCCCTGCTTTTCCACCAAACATGGACTTAAAAAGCTGCCATACAAGAATCATCAAGAGGATTGCAATTCCTGTAGGAACAATCACATTTTTGTATAGGCTCCCCACTACTGAAAACAATTCTTCAAATAATGAAAGATTACAGGACAGAAGTTCTGTAAACATATTTGTAATCAGCTCCATCATATCCACGATAAACTGACTGCACATTTCGCGAATGGCATCTACCAACAGTTCCAAAAGCCAGCTCATGTTTTATTCATATCCATAAAGAGATACCCTCCTTTCAAAAACCGGGAGAGCGCCGGTAAGAAATCATGCATCAGCCCGTAAACATACTTTTCGGAATAATCTTTTCCAAATATGTTACAATAGCACCCAATGTCATAAGTGCAGCCCAGCATACAACAATACGTTTCAGCCATGATCTTGACTCATCCACAGTTCTGCCCGATTTGGAAAAATTCATTAAAAACAAACACACCGCGGCACATACCACTGCTGCTACGGTAGCAATGCCGGCCACATCTGTATATACTGTCTGCATTGCATTTTTTGCCGTTGCAAAGATATCTGACGCATAAACCGGGATACCTGTCAGTACAATTACATTAATTCCCAGATACGCCATAAAGAAAATACGGGGAATCATCTTTTTTTTCAGATTTCCCTGTGACAGATAAATCTTCTGTTTTTCTTTTTTTAATCTTCCTGCCATAAAAATCCCCCTTTCCTGATAGGCTCCGAAGTCACACTTCAAGAATTAAGTTTTCGGGCAAAAAAAGACAGCCGTTATAGAAACAGCTGTCTTTAATATAAAATTCTATGGCTCTCCATGCATGGTACGCATGCACAGAATTTTACGCTAACATTGTATAAATTCCCAAATCAGATGTCAATATCATTACTGTTGCAATAAAGATGCAATCCTGTCTTATCCATTATTTTCTGCATTTATCAACCATTTCTTCCAACAAATATTCTCTCACCCTTTCTTTTTTATCTTCAAGTTGTTTCTTTAATGCTTCAATTTCTTCTGAATGATCTGCTGTTTTTTCTTTTTTATACAGATTAAAAATAAAATTGATTTTTATGAGATCATTATGAGCAGAAAAAATACATTGTTCAGAAAATTTCATTGCCTGTGAAAGAAATTTTTCAAGTATTCCATCGTCCCCCACAGTTTTTATAAGAAACCTTCCACAACATCCCAATGTTGCAGTATGTTCCTCTTCATCAATATTCAAGATCACGTCCCAACCTTGTGCATATGCAACTTTTTCAGCCATAGGATACAATTCCGAAAGCAGGTAACAATAAGCTTTATTACACCTTACTTTTACATATTGCGATTCTTCCAGTTCCCGTTGTTTATTCGTAATATCCAGGATCTCACTGTCCCACTCTGATTTACCTGGTTTCCAAAAATCTTCATTCTCAAGTAGTGCATCTAACTCTTTTTCCGAATCATCAAGATACAACGCTTTACGTTTCATTCTTCCTCCTCTTTCACACCCTAATACCAACTCAATTACTATATCATTTTTTCTCATTCTTGACCAGTATAGCGGACAATATTATATCGCGTTTTTTCATACAATAACATCAGCATTTGACACCTATACTGGTCAATGGAGGATGACTTTTATGGAGCAAAAATTAAAATGTGACGTATATATTGGTAAAAATCTTCGCCGTCTTCGCGAAAAATTTGGATTTTCCCAAGAAAAGCTCTGTGCAGAATTACAGCGCAGAAACTGTGATATTGGACGATCTACTTATGCCAAATACGAAAACGGTGAATTAAATATCCGAATCAGCGTCCTTATGGAATTAAAAAAGATCTATAACTGTTCTTATGATGAGTTTTTTGATGATCTTGATTCCCATTAAACACAAAAATCAATAGTTTCTGGATCACAGTTCCAAAAACTATTGATTATATTATACTTCTTTTATTCGTATTTGCATACCTAATTCTGTAGTACACTTATTTAATCCGCAATCAGGAACATTTCTTCTCTTCTACTTTATTTTCCGCTAATCCTGCAATTCCATCTGGCCTGCTTGTTTCCATGTTTTGGTTGGAATTCCACATTCCTCCAGTTCATCCCCATATCTGATACCATTTTTTCTTTCAGAGAGACCAAAAAAGTACTGACTGACGCCAATACTTTTTTGATCCAGGATTATATGCTCCTTTGTCATGCCACCAATGCTAAAACATTGGCTTCTCTTCCATAGTGATCAATACAATACCGTACTGAATCTGTTTCGAATTTTACATAGTCTTCTGTCTGTTCAATAATCTGCCGTACTCTTCCTGTGGTTTTCCAGATACCATTCTGACAATATCTTGCTTTTTGGCCTACCGTTAATGGAAGGATTAAGTTCCCATGTGCCATGATCATCGGCTTCGTCTTCATTCGTGCTCCTCCTTTCTTTGAGATTTACCTTGTAAGGAATATCCCTCCTTTCCTCCAAAACGCAAAAAAAGACACTGACTATTCATAAAAATAATCAATGTCTTTCTGCTTTTTCGATAACTGAATATACTTCAGTTTAAATTATCCTTCCAGCATAAAGCCGGAATAAAAATTATATATTTCTGCGACCAACAGAAATAAATGTTATACATTTATATCATAACCACATCCTACCACTGTGTCAATACTCATTACTTAATCCAGATCATTTTCCGCATTCCATTCTTCAAACGGAAATTTAAAAATACAACTAATCACACAACATACAAATTCCTGGTACAAATCATCATCAAAACCAGTATTCAAATTAGCATATTTGAGCATCAGGGGACGATACATCTCTATAATCCGCTGTATAGCTTCCCTTTCGTTCATTCTCGCTCTACATAAAACCCCTACAAAATCATCCAAAGCTATCTCCCATCTGTTTTCGTATTTTTCTGATTGCATTGTAATAGCTGTTTTCAGCCTGTTTTGCTGTCATATTCAAAATACCTCCAATATCATCGAATGATTTTACATATACTATACGGAGCATTAATACTTTCTGCTGCAGTTCCTTCAACGAACACACAGAAACATAAAGAACAGAATCATTGATTTGATCCAGAAAAGAATTTACATTGATCTCGTCGCCCAGAACCATATCTGCATTTAAGTCCATCTTGTCAAACAGATCTTCCGCCTGTTTTTGTAAGATTTCATCTATTTCTTCATCATCCATGGCTATTTCATTATCCCGAATCTTGCCTTTTTTCGTTAGGTACTGCTTTTGTTTATTCTTAATTGCAGTCTTCACGTAAGCACTAAATTCCTTTTTCAGTTCTTTCTCTGTTTTTGTCATATCCGCATTCCTCCAAAATGATCTAGTGTATACAGCAATCTCTGAAGGAGGTGGCCTTGCAATGCAGACATAAAACAGGACTGCCGGAAAATTACTCCAGCAGCCCACGCAAATTAAGTAATTTCTACCTTTTCTAATTTTAATACCGATGCCCTTCCAATCTTTGAGCCCGGTTTAATTAGTATGGTAAATTATATCACCCCGGGAAGTCGATTCTAATTCATCATTTAAAGTCAGCTCTATGAATTATACTACTTTTCGTAATTTATTTCTTACTTTTCACTGTATTTTCACAATCACATATGTATTTTTATGCATCTGAATATATTTACAAGCTATTCTCTTATTTTTTCTGTTTTATTCCTGTAAAAAATCATCTATATCGCCATCGAAAGAATCTATCTCTTCTGCGGCAATATTATCTGTTTTTTCAAATGCACGATCAATTTGTTCCGAAGTCATTTCTTTTTCCTGCTCCTGTTCAATGTATCCTGTCAGCTGTTCTTCTGACAGTCCCTTCTGAAAAAGATGACCACATTCCGGACATATCCTGACTTTTTTTGATATCTCAGAATTACACTCAGGGCATTTTTTTCTGTTCTTCCCCTGAATTGTCAGGTATACAATATCTGACATAAGGAAAACACTCCCTGCAACCCCTATCCAAATGTCTGCTTTGAATCCTGCAGCCCGACATACATAACCAATCAACTGCACCCCACATATCCCGCTTAAAATTTGTACTTGTTTACTACGCACCCATATACCTCCTACTCCAAATCTTCAAACATCTTGTAATTTTTTTTCATCAGAAGAACTTCCGCCTCGTCTGCCTCACAATCCCCTTCCAGATTTACAAAATGATCTTCCTGCAAACTCTTTTCCAACAGCTGCTGTTCTGGATAATCTTTCTGTACATTTGGCCTGCTATCATTTCCAGCACTACTTATTTTTGCTGCAAACGCTGGTTTTTTATCATTTTCCTGCTTTGCTTCTGGCGGCAGATGTTCAGCATCTATTTCTGGAAACACATACGAAAGCAAACTCTTGTCAGACATTTTCCAATATGCCAGAAATGCCCGTACAATATATTTTGCTTTATTATGACCACAGGAATTTAAATACTTTACAACCAGCCTGTGCATTTCATCTGTTTCATCAAACCGAAGATTAAAACGATATTCGTCTTTCTTTCCCATTTTTAATCCTCCCGTTCTCTAGCTTCTATCTGAAACTGCAATTTGTATCCTTTAGCATTTGCCTTAGAATCATTAATGATAAAATACTCCCCTTTAAAGCGTTCCCAGACTACCTTGATAATTTCAGACACCAGAATGGCTCCCCCACCCATAAATACAGTCTGTGTTGTTCGAAAGTCAATGCCGAGTTCCCTGAACGTTCCGAGCAATTCCGTCACATATCCAATCGTTACCTCCCGGACTCGTTCTTTAAGTTCCTGCATATATCCTGTGTTTTTTCCAAGAATGATGTTATCAATATCTTCTTCATCAAGTGCAATGCTGTATTTTTGGCGTATGGCAGCCTGAATTCTGCCATACAGACATATCACACCACTTTCCAGAGAATCAACGTGTTCCTTCTCCAAGTTTCCGTATCGGAGAATCATATAATCCACCGTAAAACCGCCAATATCAATAACAAGAACTTTCGGAAGTTCAGTCAAATGACGTCTTGCAGCCAGCACACAATATGCTGCATAGGCCTGCACATACACTTTCACCTCATGAATCAAAATCTGATAAGAAGTACCGCCGTACTTAAATCCCACCACTTTGCCGTCTCTTTGGAAATACTGCTGAAACTTTTTTCGGTACTTTCCGTAATGTGCCGGTGGTAATCCTACCAGAAGTTCTATCTCGATCAACTCATTAGGTGCTAAAACTGCCTCTTTTTTCATCGTATCCAATTCTTTTGCAATGGCAATCAATGTAAGAATGTAATAGCGATCGTCTTCTGTCTTGTCTTCCATGTAAGATATCCTTCGGTTGGTTGTCCTGTAATATTTTCCACCAAATTCAATCACTTCATCGTTTTCTCCAGGAATCGTATCCAATACATCTATTCCTGAATTAAATTCATAATGTTCTGTTTTAATCATCTTATTACCGGTGTCAACTGATATAACCATATCTGTTCTCCTTTCAAAATTCCGAATTTTATGCGTCTTTTTGTACGTCTTTTCAGCTTCAATATAATTTTTTCGGAATTTCTGTGTCAACAGAATCGCAGAAAAATTTTTTGTACCTCATACTTCCTGAAATTCTTCGCTAAATTGCTTCATCATTTTTTCACATTCACCTTCACAGCCCCAAAGTATACTTCCAACTGCTTCGAATGCCTGATCTCTCCACCGGAAATAAGTGGTTCTGTGAACCCGCGTAAGCTGTGGACAATGTGGTTCCAATTTATCAAGGATTTCTTCTACATTTTCTGCTTTATAAGCCGACATATAACTGTAATAGAGCACCCAATAATATCTTTCGCCCTGCGGATGATATTTTCTCATCAGCTCAACAGATTCATCCATCAGTTTTAAAAATTTATTGGAATGATTAATCGCCTCCACTCTTTCCTTTTCACTTGCAAGATCCGTATCTACATCCATACCTGCCTGATATAGACTGTCCAGAAATTTATCTACATCAGTTCCATACTCTAACTGAAAATGTCTTTTGACCTGGTTAATCTTAATCTGCATTTTCCAATTTACGGAACGATAAATTTTAAACAATTTCTCAACGTCATGATATGCCGTGTTTTCTTTTCCCTTAAATTCTTCTGTTATAACGCCTGATCTTCCTCTTGGCATTTCTTCCCACCTTTCTTCCCATATTTTTCGTAATAGATTTTCTCCAGTTCAGCATCTGCTTCACTTGCCTTGACCAGACAACAATATAACCCCGTAACAACACATGCCAATACTACCAAAATTGCTAAACCTATTTTCCAGATAATAAGTATCCTCCTCATCAATTATTTTCCCCTCTATATAAAAAGAATAAAAAAAAGTACCGTTTTCTGTAAAAAATAAAATATTTTTGCAACTTTTTTAAGATTTTTTTGCTATAACGCAAAAAAGCTGCTACTATCTATGGTTTTCACCTATAGATAGCAGCAGTTTTAGAATAATTACGATTCTTTTTCCAATATCCTCAATGCCAATAATCATATGGATTTTTCTGAACTTTATGCACTGGAGCCTGATTAATACTTCTGGCAGCTTCCTCAGATGTAAGAAATAAGCGATGTGCTTTAACCTGCAATCCACCTCCGGTATCTTTAAAACGCACAACATACAGTTCGCCATTGCATCTGAGAATTTCTACCTCACGAACAAATCTATTTGATTCCACAAGATAGGCTGTATCTCCCGCTTTCATCTTCTCACGCTCCTACGCTTAGTATTTCATTCATTCTTTCTAAAATCAGAAGACCTTTATGATCCACAAAAGTTTTATCAGAAGCATTTTCAGGAATTTCTTCCTTTACAAGCATTGTAAGCAATGCTGTACAGAGCTCATAATCAGCTTCCGGAACACGTTTCAATTCCTCCACAAAATTAATCGGTTCTGTAATCAGATAATCCGTATAATTGCTTTTCCAATCTCCTGTTACAGCCAATAATTCCTCAAACTGGTCCTCATACAGATTTTTCTGATTCAGCAATAATTGAATTTTCTTTAGTTTTTCAGTTTTTCTCAATTCACTACACCGCCCCATTTTCTCGAATGTATGTTCTTTTTTTAATCTTATCACATTCTCTTTCAATAAGCCAGCCCTAATTTATTTTTCATATAAGAAACTCATTCAGACTAATCTGTCCATTTATCCAACTTTTCTGCACTGCTTTATGAACCTTGTCATTTGGCATATCATCACCTATCAAAAATGCTGATTTCGGATTATGATTTATACGATTAAGGCGCACACTTTTTTCATCATAATTTGCATAACAATACTTGCACATATGCGGACAACTATTATAAGCACCAATATCATTTCCCAAATAACATGCACACTCTTTTCTAAGGGATTGTTTTTTCGGCATGTCAAGTGACATATGAATGGCATTTTCATAAATCTGCTGTGTCATACAGCCATTACAGTCTGCTCCAAATGCAGCAAGTTCCGTTCCCTCCCCACAAGGCCGCAAAATCATTTTGTGCTCTGTGGCAATACGTGTCATACGTTCCCCAAGATATTTTCTCTGCTCTTTGGATACCATTTTCACCTCTGGAAAATTTCTTTTTACTTTCTGGTATAAATCAAGAAAACTTATCACGCAATTTTTTGTATACCCTTGTAAAGCCGCAGATATGCCCTCAAACTGTTCCAAATGATACTTGACAGTATATTTGTCATCGATAAAAATCGGATCGTATCTCCAGCCAATATGCTCTTCTCCTACAATTTCTGATATCTGCAGAAATGCTTCAATGATTTTTCTTTTACTTACAATTGTTTTAAATAATCCTGGCTCGATATCTGCTCCATATGGAGTAATCGTAATATACCAGTATGTCCTATAGGATTTCAGCAAATCCATATACTTCAGCATAGGCTCTGGATTTTTTGTACAAAACACGATCAAATCGACAACTTCTGGATCAAGACTGTATTCTGTAACCTGTAAAGGATTATATGGGTTTCTCACCCGGAGATATCCTTCACGGATTCTATTCGCAAACCATTCTGAATAAAATGCAGGCACGTCCGTCCTCATGCTGGCATGTATAATCATCCTATGCTCTCCTCTCACGCAAGATAAATATTACAAATATATTACAAAAAATCTTTTATGAAACAGACAGCATTTTCCGTCCGAGACATAAAAGATTTTTTCAATAGCTTATATTAAATTTGGTTTTCATTAGTTAAAAATAGATAATTGCAAATTTATTTCCCAGTGCCATGCAAATCTCTAAAAAGAATGTCTAGGTTGTTTTCTGACCACATTTTTACCCAGTTTTTGTTTCTATCCAGGCATTTTGCTTACCATTAAGTACCATTTACCGATAAAAGATTAAGAATCGTTAAGCCGCATATTTCCTGTATTTATGCGGTTTTCCGGATATACCGAAATTTCACCGTCACATCATCGGTGACATGTTCTTACTACTCATAAAACTCCTTATTTATGCGGCTTTACACCGCCTTTATCTTAAATCTGACCATGTTTTTGACACAGTAAAATTCGACTTTATGACTGTGTAGAAACATGGCCAGGCAGTGGTTAGTTACATTTTTGAAACTTATTAAGTTTAACACATCTAGGCGGGAGGTTCAAGATGCTGTGATGAGAAAATTTTACAGAACAAATTCTCTCCGCTCATCTCTTATTACTTCGCCCGTCATGATAATTCATCTAACATTGTTACTCTACAACGCTTAACTATTATATTAAATCTTCTATACTCAAAATTTTATCCTGTATTGAATTTATAAGATATTTTACTTGTTTACAAAACTCTCTTATATTTTCCAAAGAATACTTTTTTCCTGAGTCATGAGACAAATTATTAGCAGTAATAATTAATCCTTGTGGTATCTCTATTTCAATTTTGGTTAATTCTTTCTTCAAATCCTTCAACATAATATGACCATATCGTTGTTGAATATTAATCGGCAAATCGGTAATAACGCAAAAATATTTAAATGCATATTCCATAATATTTCTTATAGTATTACCTTGTGCAAATAAGTCATCTCTATCCAAATGAGAATTTTGCAAATATTCCCAAACCTTTTCTAATCTCTCATTTATTTCATCCATTGTACAAAACAATAATATTCTTTTTGATATATATGTAGATAATATCCCTTCTTTAGGTTGAACTAAACATACATAATACGGTAAATTATTCGCTATACACTCAATTTTAATTAATTGTTTTGGATCTCCTTCC
>OLNE01000803.1_pt1 | contig 27029 bp, 23 predicted proteins | sample 1672431 | NCBI WGS metagenome assembly OLNE01 (sample SAMEA3136685, study PRJEB25190) | human gut metagenome | reverse complement strand
ACCTGTGACGTTCTGATTCGTAGTCAGACCCTCTATCCAGCTGAGGTAACGCCGCGCAAGTGCAAGGGATATAATGCCTCAGTCACATGGTGTAGGTCAAGGATAAACTTTTGACATGGGCGAAGCTCACATTTCTGCCACATACAATGTACGGACTGTGATGGGCTGTGGCCCTGCAATGCATTCAGCGCATGGTGGACTTCTACAGATTTGCCGAAGAGGGATTTTTTGACAGGCGTCGGATGCGTCGTGCCCTATACTTATCCCCCATGAGCGATCTGCATGGGTTCGGGTGGCGTCACACCGCGAACCTGGTCAGGACCGGGAGGTAGCAGCCATAAGCGGCCTCTGGCGGGTACCCGGACCTATGCAGGTCGCTTTTTTCGTTTGTGGTCTCACGAGGTGAGACACTGGTATCAATTATACCGATAACCAAAGTCAAAATCTATGAATGACCCAAAGCCTTGAACAGGTGCAGCCGACGTGGTTATATACCGCCTCGCACACACAAGCCGTGTTGAAATCAGTCGAACACGATGCGCCGACATCCCCCAATGACGCATTCATGATCTGAAAGGACATGCACCATGAGCAAGCTTACCCGCCGCAACTTCATCACCTCCGCCGCTGCCTTGGCCGCCCTGGCCGCTGTGGGCGTCAACTTCGCCATCGCCGACGAGGAGAAGGCCGAGGACGCCTACAAGTTCGACAACGCCGACGAGGTCACGCTGGCCGACGATAAGAAGATCACCGTTGGCGCTTCTCCCACGCCCCACGCCGAGATCCTCAACGGCCCGGTCAAGGAGGTCCTCGCCGAGCAGGGCTATGAGCTCGTCGTGACCGAGTTCACCGATTACATCCTGCCCAACACCGCCACCGAGCAGGGCGAGGTCGACGCCAATTACTTCCAGCACGAGCCCTATCTCAAGAGCTTCAACGAGGAGAACGGTACCCACCTCGTGCCCGTGTGCGCCGTGCACTACGAGCCCTTCGGCATCTATCCCGGCAACGTTGCCACGCTTGAGGAGGTTTCCGACGGCGCCAAGGTTGCTGTGCCCAACGACACCACCAACGAGGCTCGCGCCCTGCTTCTTCTCGAGCAGGAGGGCCTGCTGAAGCTCAAGGACGGCGCCGGCGTCACCGCCACGACCAACGACATCGCCGAGAACCCCAAGAACCTGGAGTTCGTCGAGCTTGAGGCCGCCAACATCCCCAACGCCCTGCCCGATGTGGCCATCGCCTGCATCAACGGCAACTATGCCCTCGACGCCGGCTACACGGTGGAGGACGCTCTGGCCATCGAGGCCGCTGACGGCCTGGCCGCCAAGACCTACGCAAACGTCCTGGTTGTGCATGCCGGCAACGAGGAGGTCGCCAAGATCCAGGCCCTGAAGGACGCCCTGCTTTCTGAGAAGACCTACAACTTCATCCTCGACACCTTCAAGGGTGCCGTCCAGCCTGCCTTCACCATCGACGGCGAGGGCGACGAGGCTGAGACCGCCGACGGCGCCGACAAGGCCGAGGCCGGTGCCCTCAAGGACGGCGAGTACACCGCCGAGGGCAAGGGCATCGGCGGCAAGGTGCCCGTGACCGTCACCGTCAAGGACGGCAAGGTCTCCGAGGTCAAGGTCGGCGACAACTCCGAGACCCAGGGCATCGGCTCCAAGGCCATCGAGCAGCTCCCCGACGCCATCGTCAAGGCCAACGGCACCGAGGGCGTCGACGCCGTCTCCGGCGCCACCGTCACCTCCAAGGCCATCTTCACGGCCGTGGACGAGGCTCTTGAGCAGGCAAAGTAAGAATGAGGTTGACCACCGTCTTAGCGAGGTTCTTCGACTCGGCACCTTGCGTTTGATGGTTCGTATCAGCTTATGGGGCGCGGCGTATATCGCCGTGCCCCTTTTCGCGTATAGTTGCCCCGCCGCAGCTCGGGGCTCAAAAAGCATTCGAGCACATAGGGGAAGAGAGAGCCATGATTCAAATCGAACACCTTAACAAGGTCTTTGGGGAGGGCACCGACAACCCTCACCATGTCTTGCATGACATAGACCTCACCATCAACGACGGCGACGTCTTCGGCATCATTGGTTCGTCGGGTGCGGGCAAGTCCACGCTTGTACGCTGCCTCAACCTGCTGGAGCGCCCCTCGTCGGGCCGCATCATCATCGACGGACAGGACATCTCAGGCTACTCCGGCAAGAAGCTGCTCGAGCTGCGTTCTTCCATCGGCATGATTTTCCAGAACTTCAGCCTGTTCCAGCAGCGTACGGTGCTGGCCAACGTCATGTTCCCCCTCGAGGTGCGTGGCGGCATGCCCAAGGCGGACCGCGCCAAGCGCGCCCGCGAGCTTCTTGAGCTGGTGGGCCTGGCCGACAAAGAGGGCCACTATCCCAGCCAGCTATCCGGTGGTCAGCAGCAGCGCGTCGCCATTGCCCGCGCGCTTGCCAACAACCCCAAGATCATGTTGTGCGACGAGGCGACGAGCGCCCTGGACACCCGCACCACGGTGGGCGTGCTCGAGCTGCTTGGCAACATCAACAAGGAACTCGGTGTCACGATGATCATGATCACCCACTCCCTCGCGGTGGCGCAGAAGGCGTGCAACCGCATCGCCGTCATCGACGACGGCCGCATCGTGGAGGAGGGCCCCACGCAGGAGGTCTTCCGCAACCCGCGCAGCAAGGTCACGAAGGCCCTGCTCGCCTACGACTCCATCGTGACCGGCGGCGACGTCGTGCTCGACGACGTGAAGGAGGCCTAAGCCATGGACGAGATCGTATCCGTTGTCCAGACCTTTATCGACACCTACGGCAACCTCATGGCCAAGGGCGTGTGCGACTCCATCGTGATGACGGGCGTCTCGGTGCTGCTCGCCTATCTCGTGGGCGTGCCACTGGGCGTCATCCTCGTGATCACGGCTAAGAACGGCCTGCATCCCAAGCCTGTCCTCAACGCCGTACTCGGCTGGATTGTGAACGTGCTTCGCTCCATCCCCTTCATCATCTTACTTGTGTGCATCATCCCGTTCACGCGCCTGGTCGCTGGCACCTCGCTGGGCGTTCCCGGCGCCATCGTGCCGCTTACGGTGTGCGCCATCCCCTTTGTTGCGCGCATGGTCGAGCAGAGCCTGGCCGACATCGACGGCGGCCTGGTGGAGGCCGGCCAGTCGTTTGGAGCCAACACCTGGCAGCTTGTGACAAAGGTGTACCTCAAGGAGAGCCTGCCGTCGCTCATTCGCGGCGCGGCCATCACCTTCATCACGCTCTTCGGCTATGCGGCCATGGCGGGCTGCGTGGGTGCCGGCGGTCTGGGCGACATCGCTATCCGCTACGGTTACCAGCGCTACAAGGTCGACGTCATGATCGTCTCCGTCGTGCTGTGCGTTATCCTCGTTCAGGTTATCCAGTCGGTCGGCGATGTCATCGCCCGCAAGACGGACAAGCGCACGAGGTAAGTCTGGCCCCATGGTTTTTCGCGCCCCGCTGGCATTTGGTGCTGGCGGGGCTTTTTTATGCGACGAAAAGGGGGCTGACAGGGTCTTGCCAGGTGGAACTGCCTGGATGAATAGGGGATTCTTCGTGCGGCGGCGTGTTGGCGGGAGGGTCTGCCGGGCAAGCTGGCCAGACGGCATACCACCTGTTCTCTACACTGTTTGGGGCTGAATGCCGTACACTTGTGGGCACCAAGACCGCGCACCGCACGCCCAAGGAGCTCGCATGGAGTCGTTGTATCGCAAGTACCGCCCGCAGACGTTTGAGAGCATGGTGGGACAGAAGCATATCGTCTCGACCCTGCAGAACGCCCTGACGGACGGGCGCATGGCTCATGCCTACCTCTTCACAGGCCCGCGCGGTACCGGCAAGACCACTACGGCGCGCCTTTTGGCCAAGGCCCTCATGTGCGAGGCGGGCGGCGGTGCCGCCACGGCCCACCCCGACGGCACGTGCGAGCAGTGCCAGGAGATTGCGCGTGGCACGCACCCCGATGTGTACGAGCTCGACGCCGCGTCGCGTACCGGCGTTGACAACGTGCGCGACGAGATCATCAACCGCGTTGCCTTTGCCCCCACGCAGGGCCGCTACAAGGTCTATGTGATCGACGAGGTCCACATGCTCACCACCGCGGCGTTCAACGCGCTGCTCAAGACGCTGGAGGAGCCTCCGGCGCACGTGGTGTTCGTGCTGTGCACCACCGACCCGCAGAAGATTCCCGAGACGGTGCTGTCGCGCTGCCAGCGCCTGGAGTTCCACCGCATTTCCGACGCCGACATCGCCGAGCGCCTTGAGTTCGTGTGTACCTCCGAGGGTTTCGAATACGACAGTGAGGCACTGGCCCTCGTCGCCCGCCATGCGCGTGGCGGCCTGCGCGACGCTCTGTCAACGCTCGAGACGCTCTCGGTGCACGGCCGCGGCACCGTGCGTGTGGAAGACGCCCGCGAGCTGCTCGGCGAGGTGGCCGACGACACGCTTTCGGGCATGGCCGAGCTTGTAGCCGCCCGCGATGTGGCCGGGTGCTTCGCCCGCGTGGACGAGATGAGCTCGCGTGGCATGGACATCGAGCAGTACGTGCGCGACTTCACGCGCCACATGCGCAGCGTCTACGTGGCCGCTGTGGCTGGCAAGGGTGCACTGCGCGACGCGGCGAGCCCCGAGGAGTTCGTGGCCCAGGCCGCCAAGTTCGGCGGGGCTGACCGCCTCGCGTACATTCTTGATTTGCTCGGTGGCCTCGAGGACACCCTGCGTACCTCCACTGACCAGCGCCTTGACTTTGAGGTGGCGCTCACGAGGATGGCGCGTCCCAAGGCCGACCTGTCGCTTGAGGCGCTTGCAGCCCGCGTGGAGGCGCTCGAGGCCGAGCTTGCGGCCGTGAAGGCGGGCGGGGTCGCGGTGGCGAGTGCGCCTGTGGCTGCGGCTCAGCCCGCTGTCGCACCTGCTGGTGGTGCGGGTCGGCTTGGCGGCGGGGCCGCTGCGCCTGCGGCCGGTGCGGGTCAGCCTGGTGGCGGGGTTGCTGGGCAGGCAGCCGGAAGCAAGCTACCCTCGTTTGCCAGCATGCCGCAGCAGTCGGCGGCGGGTTCTGCGCCTATGGTGCGGCCTGCCGCTCCGGCGGCTCCCGCGCCTGCGGCTCCTTCAGTGCCGGTGCCCGCGGTCCAGCCTGCTGCAATGACGGCTCCCGCACCTGTGGCACAGCGCGCGGTTTCTCAGACCCCGAGCGCCCCTGCTCAGGCCAGCGCCTCGCAACTGCCCTCGTTTGCGCGCATGCCGCAGCAGGGTGCCGCTTCGGCAGCTCCCACCGCTCCTCAACCTGCGGCTTCCCAGCAGTCGGCCGCCCCTGCGGCAGCCGCCCCGCAGGCGCCCGATGCCCACTGGGGGCAGATCTGCCAGGAGGCATGTGCCATCTTCAGGCCAGTCATTGCCCTGCTCAACAAGGTCACGGGCCATTTCGACTCCGACGGCTCTCTCGTTATCGTCAATCCCGGCGGTGACTTCATTGGCAAGCAGCTGCAGACGCCCAACTCGATGAACGCCATCAAGCAGGCGGCTGAGAAGGTCATGGGGCATGCGGTCGCCATCCGTGTCGAGGGCGCAGGTGCAGCACCCGGTCGCTCTGCGCGACCTGCGGCACCTGCCGCGGCGTCTGTACAGGCGGCCCCGACCGCACGTCCCTCATTCGGCGCTCAGCCCAGGCAGTCTGTCGCCGCCTCGGCCGCAGCTGCCGCCGCGTCTGCGCGTGACGCCGCCCTGCCCGCCTTCGCGCGCATGCCGCAGCAACCTGCAGCTGCCGCTCAGCCCGCTGCTCCTGCCGCGCCGGCACAGAACGCCGCTCTGCCTGCATTTGCCCGCATGCCGCAGGCCGGCCAGGCCGCGCCTACTGCCGCAAGCAACCCTGCTGCGCCGGTTCCTACGCCTGCTACCCGAGACGCCGCCCTTCCTGCATTTGCCCGCATGCTGCAGGCCGCCTCCACCGCACCGGCACCTGCCACCGGGAATAGGCCCGCTGCGCCGGCGCCTCAGCCTGCGACTCCCGTTGACGATGCGCCTGCCTTCGAGTTTGTGCCCGACGACATGTACGACGGCTACCAGGACGTCTCTGCCGACGTTCCCGCCGACGGCTATGGCGCTCCTTGGGACGAGCCTGCGCCCGCCGAGGCCCAGCCCGCAGTGCCTATGTCGGCTCCTCGTCCCGCAGTTCCTGCGCCTGCACCCAGGCCTGCCGCACCCCAGCAGCCTGCCGGTTTCGGCTCGTCGCTTGCCGCTGCAGCCCCCGCTGCTCCTGCGTTTGCCGCTCCGGCGCAGCCGGCGGACTCGGTCCCTGCTGCGCAGCCCGCGTTTGCCGCTCGTCCCGCTGTCTCGTCGCAGCCCGCATCCCCGGCGCCCGCGGCCCAGCCTGCAGCCTCGGCTCCTGCTGCGGCCTTTGGTTCTCCCTCCCAGCCTGCGCCCGGCGAGGATTCAACCGCCTGGCTCTCCCAGCTCCTCGAGGCCGGCTTCGGCCAGCCCGTCAAGGTGACCCGCGAGTAATCTCCGGCCACCATCAATCGCAATCCCCAAGCGCCGTTTGCCCTATTTCGCCCGGGCAGACGGCGCTTCCTTTTGTCGGCGAGCGAGCATGTTGTCGAAACTGTCATTCGGAATGACAGTTTTTGCCTAAATCTGTCACTCTGAGTGACAGTTCAAGCTATACTGCTTTTATCCATTTGTCTCGCACGGAAGATTTTCATCGAGAGGATGCATGTGCATGACTCAACTCAAACCGACGATTCGCCTGCTTATCCACGATTTTCACCAATCGGTCTTGCCGTCGGTTCGAGAGGGTCTCGTTTGCCGCGAGCTGTCGTTAGGGAAGCCTCTGCAGCCTAAAATCGGCAACCTCGTGAAGGTCGTCACGGGCATGCGTCGCAGCGGCAAGACGTTTCGTCTCTATCAAGCCATTATCGAGCTGCTTGACAGCGGTGTTCCTGCGGGGCGCATCTGTTACTTCAACTTTGATGACGAGAGGCTTAAGCCCTATCCTGCCGACATCGTCTCGCAGGTGTTGGAGACGTTCTATGAGCTGAATCCCGAGACGCGTTCCGAAGGGGCATATATTTTCTTCGACGAGGTTCAGGATGTCCCCGGGTGGGAGCTTGCGGCGCGCAGGATTGTTGACACCGAGAAGGTGACGATGTACTTCACGGGTTCATCGTCTCGTTTGCTTTCCGATGACATTGCGACGGAGTTCAGGGGGCGCTCCATTGCCTACGAGCTGTTGCCTTACGGGTTTTCGGAATACCTTCAATCAAGAGGATTGGACGTACCGAGGGGGGCTGAGCTAAATTCCAAAACTGTCGCCTCACAGATGAAGGGCTCCTACCAGGCATTTCTGCTTGAAGGCGGCTTTCCTGCTGTATGTGGCCTCGATGAGATGGAACGCGTGCAGGTGCTTCAGGGGTATGTCCAATTCACCGTTGCCCGTGATCTCGTTGAGCGCCATGGTTACGCAAATGCCGCCTTTGTGCGAAATCTTGCTCGCAGCGTCGTGGCGTCTTCTGCCCGAGACTTTTCCATCAGTCGCGCTCACAACCAGGGAACATCTTCAGGCTATTCGCCGGGACGCGAAAAGATAGCCGAGATGCTCGATGCCATGGAGGACGCGCATTTGTCTTACGGCGTCTACGACTTCTCTCGCTCGCTTCAGCGCAGCCGCCTGCGCGGGTTCAAGGAATATGCCGTGGATACGGGCCTCTTCTATGCCATGAGCCCCGCAACCACGGATGGCCTCACGCGTGCCCTTGAGACATCGGTTTACCTCGAGTTACGTCGCCGCAGGCAAACGGGGAGGCGCGGGGAAGTTTCCATGCTCAAGCTTCCCAGCGGCAAAGAGGTTGACTTCATCTGGGGTGACGAGGCGTTCGGCACGGCCTTTGACCTTGTGCAAGTCTGTCTCAGCATGGACGACGAGCGTACAAAAGTGCGTGAAATCTCCGCCCTCGAAGAGGCAATGTCCCTCTTCCCCGGTGCTCGTGCAACAATCGTCACCCTCGACGAATACGGCACTGAAGCCACTCCCCACGGCGACATCCGCGTCGTCCCTGCCTGGAGATGGACGTTGGAAAAGACCGCCCAATAAAAGCCAAGCCCCGCTTGCTCCGGCGTGCAGGAACAGGCGGGGCTTGCTCTTCAAGAGCCTATCGGCGCTTGTTGATTGCCTTGACAATGTAATAGACAATCAATCCGACCATGATTGCCACAGCAAGGATAGAAATTTCGGGTGGCATTTCAGTACCCCCATGCTTCGAAGAGATTGATTATGGCAACCGGTGTTGATAGGAAGAATATCATACAGAATACGAATGTCAACTATTTAAGCATGCCTATCTTTCCTTTGCGTGCGCGAGTGTAAGGAGCCGGAGTGTAACGGTGATGAGACTTACTCAATCTCGTCAATCATCCGGCGCAGTTCGGCGATGTCCTCCGAGGTCATCTCACCATGGGAGACCAGGGCAGAGACGAGTTTTGAGGCTGACCCGTCAAACACCGTGTTTATCAGCTTCTTTGTCTCCCCGAGACGCATCTCGTCGGGGTCGACGATGCTGCGGCAGACAAAGCCAGGGTCCTCTCGCTCAATTGTGCGCTTCTCAATGCAGCGGTGGATGAGTGCGTACACGGCTCCTCGCGTGTAGCCGAACTCCTCATGCATCTCGGTAAATATCTGTTTGGCGCTGGCTTCACCACCGTTTCGCCAAATGATTGCCATGACCTTGAGCTCAAGATCGGATAACGATGGTTGCATGTCCCTCTCCCCCATACCATATGCCATGCGATAACGGTCGCATATCCTACGCGGCGCAAAATGTCGGTACAACTTCTTGCTGCAGGAACTCTAATGAATCCATATCGGGGTTGCCTCCCGTGCTCAACTGCCAGGCGTTGACCAAAGGAATGGAGCTATCCCATTTGGGTAGCTCAGAAACCGAGTCGCTGTAGTCGAAACCCCATAGGGTGTAGTTCGAACCATAATGAGTCGTGGCTTCAATAATCAGCGTGTTGCCCGCATCTTCTTGGAGATAATCACCGATCTGCCCGAATGCAATAAGAGGGTGCGTTTCCTGGCCAAGAGGGAAGACCATGGTGACGCTTGAGCCATCTGTGGTCTTCGCAGTGCTGACGGCTACCTTTTCATGCCAGGCTTCGGGCAGATTGATGCATCCGGCATCAGTGCGAATGTCCCACGGGTTGTTGCTGCTAGCGATCCCAGTTGTGGAGAGGGCCAGGGCAAGGAGGAGCGTAGTCGAACATTTAGCGAAGGAGGCCACATCAATCTGCTGTGAAGTCCTTCTCATCGCACCGATTCGAGTAGCAAGCAGAGGGGCGGCACCAGAAGAAAAAGCAGCGATATCCATGTGATTGGCACTGCCTGATGTTGACGCGAACCGAAGAAGGAGGCTGGCATATGAGCGCTTATGCGAGGGGACAAGAAACCAAGCGACAGTCTCGTCGCAGGTCAACTCTATATCTTGATTGGCAAGCTTGCGCATAACCCAGACGAGCGGGTTGAACCAGAAGCAACAGCAGGCAAGCGTGAGGAGAAACTTGAAGAGGGCATCCCGCCGGTGGATGTGTGTCAGCTCATGCTCAACGATATGGAGCTTCTGATGTTTGGAAAGACTTGCAGTGCCGACCGGCAAGAGAACGATGGGAAAAATGAATCCATAGGTGACAGGGCTCTTCAAATTGTCGGCCCAGAACAGCCTAGCGCGTGCCGGAGCGGTTTGCAGCTCACGGGCGGACCGAAAGATCGCTTTATTGGTAAGCAAGCTTAGGAAAGCTTTAGCGCGAATCAGAATAAGACGTCTGCGCTGCAGTTCGAATTTCTGGGCGCATGCGCAGATGTCCTGATCGTCGACTGGGCCGATTGCCGGATGCGAACGAACCCAGCGTTGATGGTCTACAAGGTGGACGGCCAAAGCGAGAAGTGCACCGATAGCCCAGATTCCAAGCACAGCATGTCCAATTGGCGTGGCGAGCCACGATGCTCCTAGCTGTGCCAGGGAGTGCGCGGGGGTCTCGTGCGGGACAAACGTGCCTTGGCTGCTTTGGAATGCGATTAAATCAGCAGGCAACGACAAGGGGAAAGGGAGAAGGAGGCGGATGAGAGCAGCATACCAGAGCAACATGATATGGCGGTATTGAACACGGTCAATTAGAAGCGTTCGGGCGAGGAAAATGGCAAGAAGGAAAAAGGAATCTTGGATTAAGAGCGGGATAACTGATTCCATATGAGAGCCACCCCCCTCGAATAAACATGATAGAACCAACTGGTGTCTGTAGAATACAACGCTATTCCCGATTGGTGAAGCCCGGTTGTTTTATATCCGGCAGACCGGCATGCCCTCTCAAACAGAAAGCGTCCGGTTTGATTCAACCGGACGCTGGATACGTCGTTGCTATCAGGGAAGTTCGAGGCACTAGTGCGTGACGTACGTGTACTGCCAGAGATGGACGGTTCCCCAGGCGCCGAGTCCAGCAGTCGGGCTCCAATCGCCGTACGTGTTCACCTCATAAGGGCCATAAGTGTCGTAGTAGTTCACGTAGTTGATGATCTTGTATGTGTAGTCATAGTTGCCGACATTGTAGAGCGATGAAGTCCAGGTTTTGTACGTGTCTACAACTCGTGCGGCACCGTGGCCGGCGGCAGCTGGATCAATCTCGTCGGCACATGCACTGGTGGGTGCAAGTACTGCCGATGAGATGGAGAGCGCAAGCATAATCGTGGCGATGACAGTCGAAACACTCTTCGCGGCGGTACTCATGGTTCATCTCCTTCGTATAGTTGGGCATATATCTCAGAGCAGCTTCCCTGATAGCCTTGGTTATGTGGCCGAATGAGACGGCCATCTTTGAGAAAGTAGACCGTGTCGCACATCTCATCGAGTTCGTTGAGGATGTGGGAGGAGATGACGATCCCTGTGTCGTGCTGGGCTAATTGAGAGACGACCTTCCAGAACATGCGCGAATTCGTTTGGTCAAAGCCGTTGGTTGGTTCGTCAAAAAGGATGTAGCGCGCCTTGCTCATGCAAGCAATTGCAAGGCTGGCCTGTTGCTTCATGCCTTGCGACAGCTCTTTTCCTCGCTTGGAGAGCATTTCGTCCGTGAGGCATTGTTTGCTGACGGCGTTCAGGTCGGCGTCTGAGCGCCAGAGGCATTTGGTGGCCTGCAAGTGCTCAAAAACGCTCAAGTCATCGTGCAGCAGCTTGCCTCCATCGGGGACATAGAGAACTTTGCTTGTGTATGCTGCTGTTTTACGCGCGCTGTCTATCTCGTCTGCCAAGCATCGCCCATGGTCGGGCCATATATGTGCCCCGACAGCCTTCATAAGGGTTGTTTTGCCTGAGCCGTTTGGGGCGACAAGTGCACATATTTCACCGGGCTCAACGGTGAATGAGACGTCGTCGAGAATCTTCGCTTCGCGATAGGCGAGGCTCACCTCCTTGATATCAAGCATGCTGCCTCCTCAGTCTTGCGATGCGTATAAAGCCAACGGCAGTGCATGCACATAGTGCGAGCAGGATAACTGCGATACACCAACCAAAAATGGTTGTCATTCCAGCGGAAAAGGTGCATCCGGGGCCAGAGTCAATGATGGTTACCGCGCCGCCGGGTATCCCCGTGATGCGCGCCTCATCGAGGAAGGTCGACGGAAGATACTTGAGCAAGAATTGGGGGACTGTTCCGGATAGATAGTTTGGGACGAAGGGCAGGGCAAGCAACAATACGACTACTGTTTGGGCGGCTTTTCCGATGTTGAGGGACAAGCAAACGGCTGCGATCAGGGACAACAAAGTCAACTCGCCGGCGAAAACGGCAATCCATTTCAAAAGTGCCTCTCCGACCGTCAGAGAAAACAGCTCCCCATTGGTTATGAACATTACGGGGTAGGAGGGGTCGCCAAAGCCATTGTTGAGGAGTGTCCAAAGGGCTGCTGGAAGCCAGGCAACGAGAACGCATGCAAATGAGGCCGTGAAGAGCGCAAAGAAGAGGTTAAAAATGAGAGCGGGTTGGCTTATGGGGACATGCGATAGCAGTTTGGCGTTCTCGCGCTCGTGGATATAGATTCCCAGAATGATGATGAGGGGAATGTACCAGACGAAGAAAGGAAGCTGAGTGAGCATGTACAGGGTGTAATACGTAAGAGGGAATCGAGTCGAATCGTCATAAAAGACTGGATTGGCAAGCTGCGCGACTTTCTCGTACAGTTGCGCCGTTCCCTCAACGTGGAGAATTGAGTCGACTGTCTCATCTGCCCGACCCTCTTCAAACGCGGTTTGGATTATATCAGCGGTCGTGCGGTAATACGTTGCCATGCTGGCGGCAAAATCCTTTGTCCCGAAGCTGTTGACTACATCCTGAAGTTGGGATGCCGCGAGGCGCTCTTCTTCCTGTACGTACTCAGGCGCATCCGAGTTTCGTATTTGCGACTGATGCGCTGAGTCGAGCGCCGCCTGGAATGGTTCGATGGTGAACCCGGCGTGCATGGAGTAGAGCAAAAACGCGCCAAACAAAACCGCCAACGCCCCCGTAACAATCCATACGGCATGGCTGCGGACGACGATTCGCCCCAGTGTTCGGGCATACATGGCTGGGCCCGATTGCTTCATATGTCCACCTCCAAAACTGTTGGTTATAAGAATACAAATGTAAATCGATTGGCTATGAGTTTAGCCTGAGCTAACGGTTTGTCAATCATGAGAATACGGATGTATATCCATGTCGGTGAACGGCACCTTTTTACGACATGTGCGCATCCCGCCCCTCCGTTCTTCTCGTGTCTTGCGGTTGTGGGGCTGGGCAGGGCGCAGGAGGGCGGGTACAGTGTGTGGGTTGGATTTATATGCTTGCGCGGCCATGTGGCCGCTCGACCACACGGGAGGAACTCTCTATGGATATGTCCAAGATGCTCAAGCAGGCCAAGAAGATGCAGCAGCAGCTTGCCGACGTGCAGGACGGCCTCAAGGACGTCGTCGTGGAGGCCACGGCCGGCGGCGGCATGGTGAAGGCCACGATGACCGGCGACGGCCAGCTTACCGGCATCACCATCGACCCCGAGGCCCTCAACCCCGAGGACGTCGATCTTCTCCAGGACATGATCGTCGCCGCTGTGAACGAGGCTTCCAACAACGCCACGCAGGTTGCCAACCAGCGTATGGGCGCCATCACCGGCGGCCTCAACATCCCGGGCCTGTTCTAATCCGGCTCGATTCCGAGTTTACGCACGACACCGATACACGCGATGGCTGACGAGACATTCACCAACCTCATCGACGAGCTGGGCAGGCTTCCGGGCATCGGCCCCAAGTCTGCCCAGCGCATCGCCTATCACATCCTGCAGTCAGACACCGCCAGTGTCCAGCGTCTGGCCGACGCCCTCATGGACGTGAAACGCACGGTGCACTTCTGCCCGCATTGCTTCAACTACGCCACGGGCAAGGTGTGCGCCATCTGTGCCGACCCGCGCCGCGACACCTCGCGCATCTGCGTGGTGGCCGAGCCCCGCGACGTGAGCGCCATCGAGCGTACGGGCGCCTTCAAGGGCGTCTACCACGTGCTGGGCGGCGTGATCAACCCCATGGAGCGCAAGGGTCCCGACCAGCTGCACATCCGCGAGCTCATGGGACGCCTCGGCAGCGAGGACGTCTCCGAGGTCCTCATCGCCACCAACCCCGACATCGAGGGCGAGACCACGGCCTCCTATCTCGCGCGCCTCATCAAGCCGCTCGACATCGAGGTCACCCGCCTTGCGAGCGGCCTGCCGGTGGGCGGCGAGCTCGAGTACGCCGACGAAGTCACGCTGGGCCGCGCCATCGAGGCACGCCGACAGCTGTAAGGCCTCGGGCCGCAAGCGCGTAAGCGCGTCTGCGCAGGCACCTGCGTGCGAGTGGGCGCCCTTGGCATGTGTACTGCATGTATTGGGCCCGCATCGACACCGTGTGCCTGGAGCGGAAACAAAGCGGGCGTATATCATCTGCATCCGATGAGACAAACAGGGCCGTCCGCAGGGGCGGCCCTTCTAGTAGGAGAGGCGCAACCTTATGCCCTTGGACAAGCGAAACATCGTGCTCGTGGGAATGCCGAGCGTGGGCAAGTCCACCATCGGCGTGCTTATGGCCAAGCGCCTGCGCTACAACTTCACCGACACCGACATCACCATTCAGGTGGAAAACGACGGCACCTTGGCCGAGCTCATTGCGGCTCAGGGCAACGACGGCATGCTCGCCATGGAGGAGCGCGTGCTTCTGGGCGTGCAGCCCTGCCGCACCGTCATCGCCACGGGAGGCAGTGCCTGCTACAGCGCCCGCGCCATGGCGCATCTGGCCACCACGGGTCCCGTCGTGTACCTGCGCGCCCCCTTCGAGGAGGTTGCGGCACGTGTGGGCGACGTCGTGGCCCGCGGCGTGGTGATGCCTGAGGGCTTTACCTTCCGCGACCTCTATGACCAGCGTTGCGGCCTGTACGAGAAGTACGCCACCATTGATGTGGACATCGCGGGCCTGTCGGTGGAAGACTCGCTTGTGCGCGCCTGTGAAGCAATCACAGCCTGGATGGAGTCCCACCCCCAGCAGTAAGCCGTCATCACACTTTTGGTGTCATACACAAAAAAGAGGGTTCGCCGACCATCCGCCGGCGAACCCTCTTTTCATTGCTTTTGAAGCACCCCTTATGCGCGAGCGTGCGCACGGGCTGCAGAAACTAGCAAAAAACTGGCTGGGATAGAGGGAGTCGAACCCCCATACCGGGAACCAAAAACCCGTGTCCTAACCATTGGACGATATCCCAATGCCGTTTGCCTGGCGCGGTATGCCGTAAATCGACTACTGTGCCACGTGACCGAAAATTGTACCAGCCTTAACGGCAGCGTCAAGGAGCGCTTTTATAGTGGTCCCAACTTTTACATGACCGCCGTCGTTTACATGGTACGGAGCGAACGTGAGCATCGATTCAATGAGGCGAGTGCTAAGGGGCAAGGCACGCGTCGCATTCCCCATTGCCTCTGTGCTGATAGCCATCCTCATCGTAGCGAGTCCCTTCATGGGCGGCCCGCTTGCCTTTTTGCACGAGTTGGCGTTCGCGCGTTTCTGCATGTTCTGGTGCCTGGGAGTGTGCATCGTGCTCACCACGAGCGCCAGACCCCTTCGCCCGGCGGTGGTGGCGAGCATATCCACGGCAATATCCATCGTGGTGTCGGTTGTGCTGTACTTCTTGTACGAGCGCGTGGCCGACATTGTCATCGGCATTGCGCCGTTCTTCTTTTCATGCCTGTCGGGCGCCATCCTGGGCGCCCTTGCAGGCACATGGCTCATTTATGCGTTGGTATACGCAGGAAACAACCGCAGTTAGGGCGCTAGTTACTGCCGAGGGCGTCGCACAGGGCATCAACCACGGCGATGGCGGCGTTCTGCACCATGCGCGAGGTGACGGAGCCGTCGTAGCGGTTGAGGTCTGCAAGCTCCAGGCGGATGAGACCGGGGCGCGCGGACTGGTTGTCCAAGGCGGCGCGCAGCTTGCAACAGATGGGCGAGCCGTTCTGCACTACGATGTTAATCGCCCTTGCAGGCAGAACGTCGCCGGCCTCCAGGGGAGCGGTGGCCAGAATCATCACGACGTCGCTGTCTTTGAGGTCGCGAAGCTCGCCATTGGTGAGTGCGTCGGAAAGGGTAATGTGGGCATCGCTCGTGGTGGCGTATGCCACGTTCCAGATGCGGCTTGCCACGTTGCGGGCAATGGGGTCCGTCGCGCCGATGAGGATGCGGTTGGACTCAAGGACCTCCACGGCACGGGCAAGGCCCATATGGCCGTTGACAAAGTCAGGGTTGACCGACTTGCCCTGCCACACGTGGTGCAGGCGCTCGATGGCGTCGAAGGTGTCCTGGAAGGCCATGCCGTCGGCGGTGAGGCCCATGTTGGCCTGGAACTCCTTCACGGCAGCCTCGGTGTGAGGGCCGTAGAAGCCGTCGACCGTGCCGCACGAGAAGCCGAGCACGTTGAGCGTCATCTGCAAGTGACTCACGTCGGCACCGTGGAAGTAAGGAAGGCGCAGGTAGAGCGTGCGGTCGCCCATGTGATAGGTTTCGTCGACCAACACGATCCAGGCAACCTCGTCAATCTCGTCGGACATGGGGAGGCCGTGCTGGGCACGGAAGGAGCGCACGGCGGCGGCCGTCGTGGGGCCAAACGCCTGGGCGATGCGCTCGTCATCGGAGATGGAGGCCCCCAGGTTGATGAGCCTCTGTTGTACGTCCTCGACTGCCGCCCCGATGAGTCCCGGCTTGATTGCGTCCATTGCTGCCTCCCGGAGTCAGATTAAACGATGCGCTCGATGAAGAAATCGGCCATGGAGAAAAGCAGGTCCTTGGCCGGCTGTGCAAGCTCCACGGGTGCGAGGGCTTCCTTGGCCTCGCGCACAAGCTTGAGCGACAGCTCGCGGGCATGCGCGATGGAACCTGCTTGCTCCATGAGCTCCACGGCGCGGGCCAGAAGCTCGGGGTCGGTGGTGTGTGCCGAAAGGATGCCGCGCAGCTCGTCGCTCACCTGGGGGTTTGCCAGGGCATGCACAACCATGAGGGTGCGCTTGCCCTCGGTGATGTCGCAGCGGAAGTCCTTGGCAACCGATTCCTTGTCGCCTACGAGGTTGAGCAGGTCGTCTTGGAGCTGGAATGCCAGGCCCGTTGCCATGCCGAACGAGCGCAGTGCCTCGACCTGCTCGGTGGTGCCGCCGCCGATAATGGCGCCGCAGGCGAGCGGCACGGCAACGGAGTAGTAGGCGGTCTTGTGAGAGGCCATGGTGAGGTAGTCGTCTTCGGAGATGTCCCAGCGGGCGTCGCGCGCCCAGCCGATGTCGAGTGCCTGACCCTCGATGGTGCGGGTCGTCATGCGCACGAGCTCGCCGAGCACGCGCACCTTGGTGGCGTCGTCGAGCCTGTCGTCCTGAAGAACGGTGCCCGTGACCTGCGAAAGCGCAAGGTCGCCGGCGTTGATGGCCAGGCCAAGGCCCATCGTGAGATGCAGACACGGCTCGCCGCGGCGAAGCTCGCCCTCGTCGGCGATGTCGTCGTGGATGAGGGCTGCGGTGTGGAAATGCTCCACAGAGGCTGCCGCACTCGAGGCAAGCTCAGCCGAACCACCTACCGCCATGCAGCCCAGGAAGCACACGACGGGACGGGTGCGTTTGCCACCGTTTGCCGAGTATTTGGCCAGTGGTGCGTACAGGTAAGCATCCATGTCGGGATGCGAACCGTTTCCCGTGTAGTAGGAGGCAATAAGCTCGTCTACCTTTGCGTAGTGGTCGTTGAGGAAGCTCATGAAGTCAGTTGCCATCAAAACCGCATCTCTTAAAAAGGCCCGGTCGTATAAAAGAAAAGATGGTAGGAGCGGCGGGACTCGAACCCGCACGCCTCGCGGCGAGTGATTTTAAGTCACCTGCGTCTGCCATTCCGCCACGCTCCCAGCCAAAAGCACTTTAGCACAGCTTTGACGAGAAACGTGCCGCATGTGTCATCCGCGCATCATCTGCGGGTTCCACGTCAGGGGCGCCTGAACACCGACCGCCTGCGCATGCATGCATTCCACGACACCGAACAGCGAGTTCGACTCGCTCGTGACAAAGCTCGGCCATCCGCCCGCCTCGACAAGCTCGTCGAGGATGAGGGCGCCGGCGTGGATGACGTGTGCGCGCTTGGGCTGCAGGCCCACGAGACCGCGGCGCTCGAGCGTGCTCATGTGCAGCAGGCGCTCTGTGAGGTCGTGCAGCGCATTGCGGTCTGTCTGGCGCAGGTGTACGAAGTCGCTGTCGTAGGGGTCAAGCTCGGCCAGCACCGCAACGAGCGTCGTGGCGGTACCGCCCACACAGGCAAGCGTCTCGGGTAGGTTGGTCTGCTGCACCAGATGCGCTTCGAAGATGCCACGGGCAAAGTCGCGGGCGCGGCGCACGGCGACTGGGTCGCACGGCTCGTCGTCGGGGCAGGCAAGGAAGCGCTCGCAGACCCTGCGCGCGCCGATGTTGAGCGAGGCGGCTCCCAGCTGCACAAGGCGCCCCTGCGCGTCGCGGCTGCCGCTGGACAGTTCCGTGGAGCCGCCGCCGATGTCGCAGGCCTCGACGGTCGTGCCCATGAAGTCACCGGTCACACCGAGAAGTCCCAAGGATGCCTCGTCAGCGCCTGCGATGACCTGGGGTTTGAGGCCGAGTTCTTCCAGGCGTGCCGTGAGGTCGCGCGAGTTGCTCGCGTCGCGGGCGGCGCTGGTGGCGGTGAGGCAGCTCACGAGGGAGAGCCCCTGTTCCTGGGCAAGCTCGCGGGCTTGGGTCAGGTAGTCGGCTATACAGTCCACGGTGCGCCCTATCGCCTGGGGCAGCAGCGAGCCGCTTGCGTCGACGCCCTCTCCCAGGTCGGTCACGCATGCTCGGCGCAAAAGGGCCCGGGTGCCGCCTGCCTCGTCGCGCGTGGCGCACAGCATGCAGGTGGATACGGTGCCTGCATCAAGTGCACAGTACAGGTTCGCCATGGTGCGGCTCCTATTCGTTTGTGTGGTTTAGCCTTGGACGGGAAGCGCGCTCGTTACCTGGGTGCTGGTGCTCGTCTCGCTCAGGGTCGCCACAGACTCGTCGCTTTGCACGGCGGTGGTGGAGCCCGCCTCTCCGAAGACCTGATCGAGAATGTCGGTCACCCAGGTGGAGGAGTTCTCGCCGCTTCCGCGCTTGACCTCGGCGGGAATGGGCGTGTCGGCGGGGGTGTAGGGGGCGTTGTCCACCGTGATGGGCACCTCGTCGGGCATGACGAGGCCCCAGGTCTTGTGGGCCATGTCCTGCACGCCCTCGGCGGTCTGCAGCGAGCTCACACTCTTCTGCAGGGCGTCGACGCGGGCCTGGTTCTGGGCGAGCTCGTTGGTCAGGCGCTCGTTCTCGCGCATGGCGCTGTAGAGCTGCTGGGCAGGCGTGTAGAGCGTCACGCAGGTGACCACGACGCACGCCAGGCAGGTGAGGGTCATGGCAACACGGCGAATGAACTCCTCCGTGTCGCGCGGGGCCGCGATGATGCCGGACACGCGGATGGACCGTTTGGCTGCCTGCTTGTCGGGCGCGTTGGAGCCGCCCTGCTGGGCCGAGGCAGCCGCGGGGCGGGGCCTGGGGCGCGCGACGCCGGCCCTGCTTGCGGCGGGGCGTTCGCGTGCGGCTCGCTCGGCTGCCTCGATGTACTGCTCTTCGGCGGGGAACTGCTCGGCGGCCTCTGAGGGCTCGGGCGTCTGTCGGGGTTTGGGTTCGACGGCTTTCACTGTGCGGTTTGCCGCGCGCTGTGCGCGTTGGGCCTGGTTCGACACGGTGGGTCGCGCCTGCGCCTGATGGGCTCCGCCCACCACGACGTGCATCTGTGAGCGGATGTCAACGGTGCCGGGTATGGCGACGGGCGGGGCGGCCTGCGGCGCGATGTCTTCCTGCTCGGGCTGCGCCGCCCTCTCGATTGTGGGAGCAGGACGTTTGCCGAGCGATTTCGCCGCGCGCTTGGCCGACTTGGCGCTCGCGTAAGGAGAGGTGTCCACGTCCTGGGCAAAGCTCTCCTGATTGGTGAAGTCTACCGGGCCACGGCCAAAGCCCGGCTGAGGCACCTGCGTGGGGGCAGGTGCGGAGTAGGCGCCTTGGGTGCCTGCTGCCGGTTGCTTTGGGGGCATGGGTGCCATGCGTGGGTCTCCTCGGTCAGACGATGCTGCGGATGCAATCTTGGGGTTGTTCATCATAGCCATGATAGCGACCGTTTGCGGCTCCATCGCCGTGTGGTCTTAGTTTCCATCCATCTTCTGCGCAAGCGTTGCGGTAAAGTTTTACGCGCCTGTTAATTTGACATTTTCGGACGCGTCTGTGAGGCGGGTCTGTAGAAGGAGCTCACATGGGAGTCACCGCTATTGTTTTGGCCGCGGGTGAGGGCACGCGCATGAAGTCGTCCCGCCCCAAGGTGGTCCACGAGGTTTTGGGCAAGTCCATGGTCCGGTGGGTCGTCGATGCTGCCCGCACTGCGGGCGTCGACCGCTGCGTCGTTGTGGTGGGCAACGGCGCCGAGCAGGTGGAGGCGCTCTTCGCCGGCGACGCCGACGTCGAGTGCGTGCTGCAAGAGCAGCGCCTGGGCACGGGTCACGCCGTTCGTGCCGCCCTTGAGAAGACACAGGTGGAAGACGGCCAGGTCCTGGTGCTGTGCGGCGACACGCCCCTTCTGCGCGCCGAGACCCTGAAGTCGCTCGTCGACGCCGCCATGTCGCCTGCGCACGAGGCCGGCGCCCTCCTCACGATGACCTATGACGACCCCACGGGCTATGGCCGCGTCATGGTGGCCGAGGACGGTTGCGCCACCGCCATCGTGGAGCAGAAGGACTGCACGGCCGAGCAGGCGCTTGTCAAGACCTGCAACGCCGGCGTCTATTGCTTCGACGCAGAACTTCTGCGCGCTCATATCTCTGAGCTTACCTGCGAAAACGCACAGAATGAGTACTACCTCACCGACATGGTGGGTATCCTGCGTGCCCACGGCGCCGCCATGGCGGCTGTCGACTGCCCCGACGCGGTGGAGCTCATGGGCGTGAACTCGCGCATTCAGCTTGCCCAGGCGAGCCGCGCCATGCAGGAGCGCATCAACCTGACCCACATGGCTGCCGGCGTCACGATGCTCGACCCCACGCAGGTGTGGATCGGCCCCGACGTCACGATTGGCCGCGACACCGAGATCCTGCCGGGCACGATGCTGTGGGGCGACACCCACATCGGTGAGAACTGCGTCGTCGGCCCCCAGACCCGCCTCACCGACACGCGCGTGGGTTCGGGCTGCGTCGTGGACGAGACCGTGGCCGTGCAGGCCGTGATTGACAACGACGTGGAGTGCGGCCCGCGCGCCTACCTGCGTCCCGGCGCCCATCTGTGCGACGGCTCCAAGGCGGGCACGCACGTGGAGATCAAGAAGTCCACGGTGGGCAAGGGTTCGAAGGTGCCGCACCTCTCCTACATCGGCGACTGTACCATCGGCGAGGGCGTCAACATCGGTGCGGGTACCATTACCTGCAACTATGACGGCAAGAACAAGAACGCCACCACCATCGGCGACGGCTCGTTCATCGGCTCGGACACCATGCTTGTGGCCCCCGTCAACATCGGCAGCCACTGCACGGTAGGCGCCGGCTCCACCATCACCCGCGACGTGCCCGACGGCGCCCTTGCGGTGGAGCGCTCCGAACAAACGGTGAAGCCTGGCTGGCGTCCTAAATGGGACCGCGCTTAGCGTATAAACTGGAGTATTGTTTGTACGATGCGTTTTTATATGCAACTGTAGGCTGGGCACACAACGTTTGAGAGGGGCACGGAACAGATGAATCCCATCCAGAAGAGCATGAAGGTCTTCTCCGGCACGTCGAATAGGGCGTTCGCCGAGTCGGTGGCCGCAAAGCTCGGCACGACGCTGGGAGATCTGCAGATCGAGAAGTTCGCCAACGGCGAGATTTACACGCGTTTTGCTGAGAGCGTGCGCGGCTGCGATGTCTTCTTCATCCAGTCGGTTTCTGGTCCTCACCTTAACGACATGCTGATGGAGGTCCTGATCGCGGCCGACGCTGCCAAGCGTGCCTCCGCTCGTACCTTCACCGCCGTGCTTACCCACTATGCCTACGCTCGTCAGGACCGCAAGGCCCAGCCCCGCGAGCCCATCACGGCCCGCCTGGTCGCCGACCTCTACGAGGCCGCGGGCGTCAACCGCGTCATCACGGTCGACCTGCACCAGGGCCAGATCCAGGGTTACTTCGACGTCCCGGTGAACCATCTCACCGCCATGCCCATCTTCGCCGAGTATTACACGGCCAAGGGCTTCGACATGAACAACACTGTCGTCGTCTCGCCCGACGTGGGTCGCGCCAAGGCCTCCAAGCGCCTGGCCGACATGCTCGGCTGCGACCTGGCCGTTGCCCACAAGAACCGCGCCGCCCACAACGAGGCCGAGGTCATGGGCATCCTGGGCAACATCCAGGGCAAGACCTGCATCATCAACGACGACATGATCGACACCGCCGGCACCCTGTGCGGCGCGGTGCGCGAGCTTAAGAACCTCGGCGCCGGCGACATCTACGTGGGTGCCACGCACGGCCTGTTCTCCGGCCCCGCCTACGAGCGCCTGCTCGACCCGACCCTGCCCATCGTCGAGGTCGCCGTCACCGACGCTGTGCCCGTGCCCGTGGAGAAGCGCGGCGACCGCATCAAGGTCCTGTCGCTTGCCGACGAGTTCGCCAAGGCCATCCAGAACGTGTACGACGAGACGTCCGTCTCCAAGATGCTGGGTGTCAACCCCGAGTTCTAATCCGATTGGGGCAGGCCAGGGCATGTGCCGTGGCCTGCCTTTTGTTTTTCTGCAAGCAAGGTACAGTGCGAGTGGTCGAGCCAGGGTTGCCTGGCTCGATTTGTATAGGAGGGGTCAGATGGCGGGCAAAACCGTCAAAGACGTGCCGGTTGGCATTGTGTGCGGCCTGGGAAACCCTGGCAGCGAGTATGAGCGCACGAGGCACAACGCCGGATTTTTGGCAATCGACGTGTTGGCCAATGAGCTGGGCGCACGCTACTGGAAAAACAAGCCGGGCGCGGCCGTGTGCGAGGTGAGCGTTGCGGGCCGCAAGGTCGTGCTCGTGAAGCCTCAGTCGTACATGAACGTCTCAGGCGGTCCTCTCAAGAAGATCGCCGAGGAGTACCGCGTGCCCGCCGCCGGCATCCTGGTGATTCACGACGAGCTTGAGCTGCCCGCAGGTGCAGTGGCGCTCAAAATGGGCGGCGGCCATGCCGGCCACAACGGCCTGCGCTCCATCGGTGAGAAGCTGGGCACCCCCGACTACCCGCGCGTACGCTGCGGCATCGGTCGCCCGCCGGGAAAGATGGCCCCGGCCGACTACGTCCTCCAGCAGCTGCGCGGCCGCGACTGGGAGGAGTTCGAGGTCACGGCGGCCGATGCGGCTCTTGCGGCCCGTTTCGCCCTGGAGCAGGGTGTGGCTGCGGCACTTGCCAAGTACCCGGCTAAGAAGTAGGGGCCTGCGAGGCGCTGGGCGCCTTGGTGTGAGTTTTTCAATCAGCGGTTTTCTGTGGGTGACAGACGGCGCGCAGGGGTCGCATCATGGCGCACACAGGAGAGTCGAACAATGCTGACGGGGAGGGAACCGTGCATCGAATTCTAAAGAAGGAGCTTCTGGCGCAGGGCACGTGGCTCATGCGCGTGGAAGCGCCGGCCGTTGCCGCCAAGGCGCAGGCTGGTCAGTTCTTCCTGGTACGCGCGCGCGAAGGAGCCGAGCGTGTACCGTTTACGTTCTGTGATTGGAACGCCCAAGAGGGCTGGATCGAGTTCGTGTTCCTCGTGGTGGGACGCACGACCGAGCTGCTTACCACCTTCGAGGAGGGCCAGGAGCTGCTCGACGTGACAGGTCCTTTGGGCAATCCCTCCAACATGGAGGGCGTCGCCGGGCAGCGTTGGGCTGTGGCTGGCGGCGGCGTGGGCCTGGCGGCGGCGTACCCCGTGGCACGCGCGCTGGCACAGGCCGGCGCCCAGGTGAGCGCCATCGTGGCTGCTCGTAGCCGCGACCTGCTTGTGCTTGAGGATAAGTTCCGCGCAATCGAGGGTGCTGATATTATCGTTGTGACCGACGACGGCTCCTACGGTGAGAAGGGTTTTGCCACCGGTCCCTTGGAGCGCCTGGCCAAGGCCGGCGAGATCGACCATGCCTTTGCGGTGGGCCCCGTTCCCATGATGGGCGCCTGCGTGAAGGCTGTGTCGGCCTACGACGTGCCTGTGACCGTGTCACTCAACCCGGTCATGCTCGACGGTACAGGCATGTGCGGCGGTTGCCGCGTGGTGGTGGACGGCCAGGTTCGCTTTGCCTGCATCGACGGCGTCGACTTCGACGGTGCCAAGGTTGACTGGGCCGACCTGCGCAGCCGCCTGCGCACGTTTGGCGCACAGGAGAAGGAATCGCTCGAGCTTGCCCATGCCTGTCGCATGCAGGCGGCGGCCGATGCCCTGGAAGGAGCCGCACGATGAGCCAGCTGCAAGAGGGCGCCGCTGTGCCCGAGCGTTACAAGCCCAATGCGAAGGCGCCCCGCACGCCTGCTCGCGAGGTCGCCCCGCAGGAGCGTGTGCAGGGCTTTATGCCCGTTGACCTGGGATATACCGATGACGACGCCGTGCTCGAGGCGAACCGCTGCCTGGATTGCGCCCGCCCTTTGTGCGTGCAGGGCTGCCCTGTGGGCGTCGACATCCCCCATTTCATCGAGGCCATCCGTGCCCGCGACTGGGAGCGCGGCCTGGACATCGTGCGCCGCGACAACCTGCTGCCGAGCGTGTGCGGCCGCGTGTGCCCGCAGGAGACGCAGTGCGAAGGTGCCTGCGTGCTCGCCAAGCGCGGCAACCCCATCGCCATCGGCCAGCTCGAGCGCTTCCTGGGCGACAAGGCCGACGAGCTTGCGGGCGGGGCTGCGGCCGATTCTGGCGCGTCTGAGGCCAACGCTGCGGGCGCCGCGCCGCGTCGCGTCGCGGTTGTGGGCAGCGGTCCTGCCGGCATTACCTGCGCCTTTGAGCTTGCGCGCGCCGGCGTAGAGGTCACCATCTTCGACTCGCTGTTCCGTTTGGGCGGCGTGCTTGTGTACGGCATCCCGGAGTTCCGCCTTCCCAAGGCCGTCGTTGCCCGCGAGCTTGAGGCCCTGGAGGCGCTCGGCGTGCGCGTGGAGACCAACATGGTCGCCGGCCGTACCTTCACGGTCGACGAGCTGCTCGGCGAGCGCGGCTTCGACGCCGTGTTCATCGGTGTGGGCGCGGGCCTTCCCAAGATGCTTGGTGTGCCTGGCGAGAACGCATGCGGCGTGATGTGCGCCAACGAGTACCTCACGCGCGTGAACCTCATGCGTGCCTATGACTTCCCGCAGGTAGATACTCCTGTGCGTCCTGGCAAGAACGTCGTTGTCTTCGGCGGCGGCAACGTCGCCATGGACGCGGCCCGCACGGCGCTTCGTCTGGGAGCCGAGACGGTCACGCTGTGCTACCGCCGTACCGAGGCCGAGATGCCCGCTCGCAGGGCCGAGATCGAGCATGCCAAGGCCGAGGGCGTGCGTCTCATGGAGCTCGTGGGTCCGCTTGGCTTCGAGGCTGACGAAGCCGGCAACGTGTGCGCCGCCCGCCTGCAGCGCATGGAGCTCGGCGAGCCTGACGAGGGTGGCCGTCGCCGCCCCGTGGCGCTTACGGGGCAGGACGCCATCGCGCAGATCCCCTGCGACTTGGCCATCACGGCCATCGGCACGAACGCCTGCCCGCTCGTGGGGGCCATGGCTCCCAGTGTCGCGCTCAACCGCTGGGGCTACATCGAGTCCGACGAGGACGGGCGCACCAGCCAGCCGGGCGTGTGGGCCGGCGGCGACATCGTGACCGGCGCGGCTACCGTCATCCTTGCGATGGGTGCGGGAAAGCGCAGTGCGCACAGCATTCTCGAGTCCTTTGAGGCCTAGTTTCTAAAACACAAAACACCTGGTAGAATGCGGTCGCGTCGCGGTTAAGCTTTTTTGGGAGCAGCCCAGACAAGCTTTGCGGACGCGACCGTTTTTCGTCAAAAGCCGAGTCGCATCGCCGACGCAATCCGGCCCCGGCAGTCGTAGAATGGTATCCGACTGTCCGCAATGTAAGGGGAGGTTTTAGCTGTGAACCGTACAACCGTCGCCAGCATCTTCGCTAACTCCGAAAGCCTTGGGGGAACCACGCTGACCGTGGCGGGATGGGCGCGCTCCATCCGTGACTCCAAGGCCGTGGGATTCATTGCCCTCAACGACGGCAGCTGCTTCAACAACCTTCAGGTCGTCCTGAGCCGCGACGTCCTGTCCAACTATGACGAGATCGTTGCGCAGAACGTGGGCACCGCCTTCGTCGTGACCGGCGAGCTTGTGCTGACGCCCGGCGCCCAGCAGCCCTTCGAGCTCAAGGCGCTTACCATCGAGGTCGAGGGCCCCTCTGCTCCCGACTACCCGCTGCAGAAGAAGCGCCACACCGTCGAGTACCTGCGCACCATCCAGCATCTGCGTCCCCGCACCAACCTGTTCAGCGCCGTGTTCCGCGTGCGCTCCGTGGCCGCCTTCGCTATCCACTCCTTCTTCCAGGAGCGCGGCTTCGTCTATGTGAACACGCCCATCATCACCGCCAGCGACTGCGAGGGTGCCGGCGAGATGTTCCATGTGACCACGATCGACCCGGCCAACCCGCCGCTCGACGACCACGGCAACGTCGACTACAGCCAGGACTTCTTCGGCAAGGCCGCCAATCTCACGGTGTCGGGCCAGCTCCAGGCCGAGAACTTCGCCATGGCGTTCGGCGACGTCTACACTTTCGGCCCGACGTTCCGCGCCGAGAACTCCAACACGCAGCGCCATGCCGCCGAGTTCTGGATGGTGGAGCCCGAGATTGCTTTCGCCGACCTCGAGGACGACATGAACCTCGCCGAGGACATGCTCAAGTACGTTATTCGCTACGTCATGGATCACTGCCCCGACGAGCTCAACTTCTTCAACTCCTTCGTGGACAAGGGCCTCATCGAGCGCCTGGAGCACGTGGCTTCCAGCGATTTCGGTCGTATCAGCTACACCGACGCCGTCAAGGTCCTCGAAGAGGCTGTTGCCGGTGGCCATGAGTTTGAGTACCCGGTGTACTGGGGCTGCGACCTGGCCACCGAGCATGAGCGCTTCCTCACCGAGCAGCACTTCAAGCGCCCTGTCTTTGTGACCGACTACCCCGCCGAGATCAAGGCGTTCTACATGCGCATGAACGACGACGGCAAGACCGTCGCGGCCACCGACTGCCTGGTGCCCGGCATCGGCGAGATCATTGGCGGCTCGCAGCGTGAGGAGCGCCTCGACCTGCTCGAGAAGCGCATCGCCGACCTGGGCATGAACCCCGAGCAGTACAAGTACTACCTCGACCTGCGCCGTTACGGCAGCTGCAAGCACGCAGGCTTCGGTCTGGGTTTCGA
>OLNE01000801.1_pt1 | contig 27056 bp, 27 predicted proteins | sample 1672431 | NCBI WGS metagenome assembly OLNE01 (sample SAMEA3136685, study PRJEB25190) | human gut metagenome | reverse complement strand
TGTTGATTTCTCTCGCATTGGCATTTTTGATGTCCAAGCCAATCAGTGCTTATCAGATGGGAGAAAATTATGCACAGAATATGGGCGTAAATATCAAGGCATTCCGTGTGAGTCTGATCCTGCTATCCAGTATTCTGTCTGCAACCGTTACTGCTTTCGCAGGACCGATCTCCTTTGTGGGTATTGCCGTTCCCCATCTGATCAAGTCCCTGATGAAAACGGCAAAACCGATTCTGGTGATTCCGGCCTGTTTCCTGGGCGGAGCAGTGTTCTGCCTCTTCTGTGACCTCATTGCCAGAACCGTTTTTGCGCCCACGGAGCTCAGTATCAGTTCGGTGACGGCAGTCTTCGGAGCACCGGTGGTGATCTATGTCATGATAAACCGGAAGCGGGGGTAAGCCATGGAGAAAAGTTTTATTTATACGGAAAATATGACCGTGGGTTACGATGGAAAAGCGCTCATCCGGGATATCCGGCTTTCGCTGGAGAAAGGCCAGATCCTAACGCTCATCGGCCCCAACGGCGCGGGAAAATCCACGATTTTGAAGAGTATTATCCGTCAGCTGAAGCTGGTGGATGGAGCCGTTTTTCTAGATCAGAAATCCATGGAAAAAATGACGGATAAGGAGATTTCCAGGAAGCTTGCGGTAGTTATGACGGGCCGGATGCAGCCGGAACTCATGACCTGCGAGGATATTGTGGGAACGGGACGTTACCCCTATACGGGTGTTCTTGGCATTCTTTCTGCGGAAGATCACGAAAAAGTGCGCGCAGCCATGGAGCTGGTTCATGCCTGGGATCTGAAGGACAGGGATTTCACAGCCATCAGCGACGGCCAGCGTCAGAGGATCCTTCTGGCCAGGGCAATCTGCCAGGAGCCGGAGATCATTGTACTGGATGAACCCACTTCCTTCCTGGACATCCGCCACAAGCTGGAGCTTCTCACCATCCTGAAAAAAATGGTACTGGAAAACCAGCTTACTGTGATCATGTCCCTCCATGAACTGGATCTGGCTCAGAAAATCTCCGACAAAGTGATCTGCGTACACGGAGAATATATAGAAAAATACGGTACACCTGAAGAAATTTTCACTTCCGAATATATCCGCAGACTCTACGGAATCACCAAGGGAAGCTACAATGCCTCCTTCGGCTGTGTAGAAATGGAACCACCTACAGGTAAACCACAGGTATTTGTCATTGGAGGAAATGGCAGCGGCATCCCTGTATACCGCAGACTGCAGCGTCTGGGAATCCCATTTGCAGCAGGAGTACTTCATACCAATGATTCAGACTATCAGGTGGCCAGCGCATTGGCAGGAACCGTAGTGGCAGAGAAACCTTTTGAGATCATTTCTGATGAAAACTTTGAAAAGGCCCTGCAGATCATGGGAGAGTGTGAGGCAGTACTCTGTCCACTTACAGACTTCGGAACAATGAATGAAAAGAACAAAAAACTGCTTGCAAAAGCCAAAGAAACAGGTAAGCTCCGGGAATCCTGAAGGACTCCGGAGCTTTTTTCTTGCTATTTGTACTTCAACGTGATAGAATAAATTCCGATATTTCCATCGGACAAATCGTAAATATCTGATCCGGTGTAGAATTAGAATACGAATAACGAGATAGGTTTGACTAGAGTATGTTTGAAAAATGCTTTCCACAAGATGTGCGTCACAATTTGTGGGAATGATTTTACAAACACGCTCCAATTTAGACAGGGAGGAATAAAAAATGTGTGGAATCGTAGGATATACAGGTAACAGTCAGGCAGCGCCAATTCTGCTCCATGGCCTTTCCAAGCTGGAGTACAGAGGCTATGACTCAGCAGGTATGGCTGTCCGTGACGGCGAGAAAAATACAGAAATCATCAAAGCCAAGGGCAGACTGAAGGTTCTGGCAGAGAAAACCAACGATGGAGAATCCGTACCCGGTACCTGTGGAATCGGACATACCAGATGGGCCACCCACGGAGAACCCTCTGAGATTAACGCCCATCCCCATATGAGTGATGACGGCAATGTAGTAGCTGTCCACAACGGAATCATTGAGAACTATCAGGAACTGAAAGATAAGCTTATTCGCAAGGGCTATGAGTTCTATTCCTCTACAGACACAGAGGTAGCAGTCAAGCTGGTAGACTATTATTACAAAAAATATCTGGGCACACCGGTAGATGCCATCAACCACGCCATGGTCCGTATCCGCGGTTCCTACGCCCTGGCTATTATGTTCAGAGACTATCCTGGGGAAATCTATGTGGCACGTAAGGACAGCCCTATGATCCTGGGTGTGGAGGAGGGAGCCTCCTACATCGCCTCCGATGTGCCGGCCATCCTGAAATACACCAGAAACGTATATTATATCGGAAACATGGAGATGGCCCGTGTACAGAAAGGTAACATCACCTTCTACAACCTGGACGGAGATGAGATCCAGAAAGAGAAAAAGACCATTGAGTGGGATGCAGAGGCAGCAGAGAAGGCAGGCTTTGAGCATTTCATGATGAAGGAGATCCACGAACAGCCCAAGGCAGTCCGGGATACCCTGAATTCCGTATTAAAGGACGGAGCTATCGATCTGTCAGAGGTGGGCCTTACAGATGAGGATATCCAGAAGATCAGCCAGATTTATATTGTAGCCTGTGGTTCTGCCTATCATGTGGGAATGGCAGCTCAGTATGTGATCGAGGACCTGGCCAGAATCCCGGTACGTGTAGAGCTGGCATCTGAATTCCGCTACAGAAATCCCATCCTGGATCCTAACGGCCTGGTGATCATTGTCAGCCAGTCCGGAGAAACTGCAGACAGCCTGGCAGCACTCCGTGAATCCAAAAAGCATGGTCTGCGCACCCTGGGAATTGTCAATGTAGTAGGTTCCTCCATCGCCAGAGAGGCAGATAACGTATTCTACACTCTGGCAGGCCCGGAAATCTCCGTAGCCACCACCAAGGCCTACAGCACACAGCTGATCGCAGCCTATGCACTGGCTATCCAGTTTGGTAAGGTAAGAGGAGAGCTTGACGAGGAAAAATATCAGGAACTGCTCACAGAATTACAGACCATCCCGGACAAGATCAGCAAGATCCTGGCGGATGACAGAGAGCGGATCCAGTGGTTTGCAGCCAAACAGGCCAATGCGAAGGACGCCTTTTTCATCGGCAGAGGCATTGACTATGCCATCAGTATGGAGGGCAGTCTGAAAATGAAGGAAGTCAGCTATGTACATACAGAGGCCTATGCAGCAGGAGAGCTGAAGCACGGAACCATCTCCCTCATTGAGGAGGGAACCCTGGTAATCGGCATCCTGACCCAGAACCACCTGTATGAAAAAACCATCTCCAACATGGTAGAATGCAAAAGCCGCGGCGCCTACCTTATGGGACTGACCACCTTCGGCCACTATAATATCGAAGACACCGCAGACTTCACCGTATACATCCCCAAAACAGACGAACACTTCGCCACCTCACTGGCAGTGATCCCCTTACAGCTCCTGGGCTACTACGTCAGCGTAGCCAAAGGCCTGGATGTAGACAAGCCAAGAAACCTGGCTAAGAGTGTGACTGTGGAGTAATTCAGGCTTACATTTCTTGATTAACAGATAGAGAGTAAAAATCATAAGATGATTACTCTCTATTTTTTTGAATGAGATTATGTTAGATTTGCTGTATTTTTTATAAAATATCTGGTAAAATGATAGATAATAAAAATAAATGTTTGGATGTATAAGGGAGACTTATTATATGCGTATATATATGGGCGTAGAAAATTTTGCCAAAATTGAATCTGCTGAAATCTGCATCAACCAGTATACATTACTGGTAGGCCCTAATAACAGTGGAAAAACCTTCCTGATGCAGCTTGCTGAAGGCATCAATGAAAAAATGGAGGACATTATCCATGGAAATGATTTACAGTTTTTAAAAGTAGAGCAAAATTCAAACTACAATATTTATACTCTTACTCAAGATAATCTGAACTCCTTAACAGATCAGATTAATTTGAGGCTGGAAAAAGAAAAAGAAAATATTATCCTAGATACCCTGGGACAAAATGTACCAGTTAGCCGGATATATGTTCGAACTGAATTTGACCCAGATGAAAAATATCAGATTATACAGTATTTTGAGGGAATGAATGTAGCGTCAAAACATCCGGATCATGATTTCCTTAAAAGCATTTTTAAGGTTCCCAAAAAGGGACAGGTTATCGTATTAAAAAAAATACAGAAAAACGAAAGCATTATCTGGGCTTTAATTGGAAATAAAGATAAAAGTAATTTTTACGTAAAAGAAGCATTGTTGTATCTGCTGACATGTAGCAGTCTTTTTATGCCGGCATCCAGAACCGGCCTGATGCTGCTGTACAGAGAATTCTTTGCCCATAAAACAGATGATTCTGTATCAATACAGTTTATTGATGGAGTAGCAGAGAAACAACAGCCTCGTATTCTAGGATTAACAAAGCCTGTATATAAGTTTCTGCGTTTTCTGCAGACCGTCACACCTCCGAATCTAAACAGTTCAAAACTAATTGAATATATGAAGAAAGATCTGCATTTTTATGAGAACAATATTATTGAAGGACATATCAGTATCAATGAACAGGGAAATATGGTTTATTCTGTAAAAGACAGTAAAATAAATGTTCCCATGTACCTTGCTTCGTCAATGATCAATGAGATAGCTCCGCTGTACCTGGCCATTACTTCTTCCAGAGACCGGTTCAGACGACTGATCATAGATGAAATAGAATCAAGCCTCCATCCTGAAAAACAAATGGAGTTAGTACGTTTCCTGAACAGATTATATAACCTGAAATTTGAATTTATTATCAGCACTCATAGTGATACTTTTGTATCAAAGCTCAACAATCTATGCCTCATGGCAGAATATACAAAGAGAACCGGTGATAAAGCTGCACTGAAAAAAATAGATCTGGAGGAATCTGATTTGGTATGTGCAGATAATCTATGTGTATATGAATTTGTAAATAAAGAAAATGGCAAAAGTGTTGTAAGAGAAGTACCTTTTAATGATAAACTTGGATATCAGTTTGATCTATTTACAGATTCTGCATTGAAACTATACAATGAAGCCACTCAAATCCAGGAGATCATTAATAATGAGCATGAACGTTGCACTAAGTGATTATAAAGAAGGAAAACTACAAAAGAGTACACTTTATAAAATACCAAAATCCATGACAGTTCCATTTGAAGAAATCCATGCCAATGGAGAAGAGGTAGTTAACCTTAATTATCAGCTGCAGGAATCTCAATATGGAATATATGCAAACGAATACAAAAATCCCTGTATAAACAAACAAGGATGTAAAAAAGCAGATGTTCTTGCCTGTGTTGTAGACGATAAACGAAAAGAAATAAAATCTCTGGTTTTTGATGTTAAATCCAATATTTCATCCTTTAGTGATGATCTGACAAAGGAAAGCGCTGCACTTACTGCAATTAAAGAAATCAGAGATTTTATTGAACAAATACATGCTGCATTATTACATAAAAAAAGCTTTATGTTGTATTATCTGGATGATAGTTTCCGGGAACAGGAAGAGGTTGCTATTGCCACAAAAAATTTTGAATGTGAAAAATTTCTGGCTGTAGCAGATTTTCTTGAATCCATTTTCAAGGATTCTCCCAGAGAATTACCACCTTTGGTCAAGCTGAAAATGCAGACAATATTAAAACCTTACATAGGTGAAATAGAAAAAATCCGAAACTTTGCAGACAAAATGCTGATCATCAATGAAAAACCATATCCTCTGATGGTTATCATTTTAGAAAAAAGCAGCGAGAGTGTATATTCTGCTACTGTGACTATAAATATTTAAGAAGAATTTCTGCAAAAGTTCACAAATTTTCCACAAAAGGTTGCATTATCATACAAATATGATTATAATACAACATGAAGTGACAGGAATCGTTCTGAAAGGATTCCTGTCCATATCCTGAAATCTATGTTCTTTAAATCGTCGCTTTGCCGCGTTTAAAGGTATGGATGGACATATCTTGAACAAAAGATTCGCCTGCCCTCTAGCAGACGAAATGGCGAAGCATACCCAAAATGGAGGAAAACTGTTTATGTGGTATGTGATGCAGGTGCGCACAGGCACCGAAGAAAACATCCGCTGCCAATGTCAGCGGACTATAGACAGACGCATTCTAGAGCGCTGTTTTATCCCCTACTATCAACAGAAAAAACGATTTCAAGGCCAATGGCATATTCAGGAAAGAATCCTCTTTCCCGGATATGTCTTTTTAATTGCCGAAAATCTGGAACCCCTTATGGAAAACCTGAAACATGTCATAGGCATGACCCGAATCATCGGCACAGGAGAGACCATCGTCCCACTTACAGACCAGGAAGTGGAGCTGCTTATCCGCATGGGCGGAGACAAAGAACAGTTGGTACGGCTCTCCCAGGGAATCATCCAAGGCGATCAGGTACATATCACAAGCGGACCCCTCCAGGGAATGGAAGGAGCCATCCGGAAAATTGACAGACACAAGCGGATCGCAGTGCTGTCACTGGATATGTTCGGGAGGACGGTGGATATGAAGGTAGGGCTGGAGATTATCGAAAAAAATAAAGACAGAAACACAGAGGCATGCCTGCAGGAAATGTAATCCTGCAGGGGTGCCTTTTTAAAGTATTCTGAAATTCAGTAAATACACATATTGAATCAAAAACTTCCATATCAAAGGAGAAGGAAAACGTAAGAAAAAGGAGAAGAGGCGTATTGTACAGGAAAGATTCTACAGAATGGTTAAAGCATCTGGACTTTATCATCTGGGATATGGTTAGTCTGCAGCTTGCATTTGTTCTTGCATATGCAGTAAGTGGACATGGATTTAATCCTTATGCACAGGCTTTATACAGAAATATAGCTGTGTTTATGGAAATGGCTGATCTGGTAGTTATTTTCAGTCTAGGAACCTTAAAAAATGTATTAAAGATTGGGCACTATAAGGAATTTATCATCACGCTGAAACATGGTGTGGCTCTTGGTGCGACTACAGTCTTTTTTCTTTTTGCATTGCAGGAGGGACAGCATTTTTCACGATTGGCTTTAGTTCTGACTTTTGCAATCTATATTGTTCTTACATATCTGGTAAGGGAGTTATGGAAATGGATTCTTAAAAGAAAAATGGCAGAGGGCGATGACCGGTCTCTAATGCTTGTAGTTACAGAAGATATCGCCAGATCTGTAGTAGAGGATATAAAAAAAAATAACTATGCCAGATATAAAATTGCTGGACTTGTAGTGATTGACAGAGATCTGACTGGTAGATCTATTGCCAATGTACCTGTCATTGCAAATAAAGATACTGCTGCAGAGTATATATGCCGAGAATGGATAGATGAAGTTCTTATTGTGATATCCGGTGTAATTCCCTATCCCAAAGAATTAATCGAACAATTCACTGAGACTGGAGTGACGATACATCTGAATCTGACCAAAATAAGCAATATTCCCGGAAAAAAACAGTTTGTAGAAAAAATAGGAGATTACACAGTACTAACTACCAGTATTAATTATGCATCAGCAGGTGAACTGATGATAAAACGTCTGATGGATATTACAGGAGGCCTGGTAGGCTGCCTGATTACTGGAATTTTGTGTATCTTTGTAGCACCAGCTATTTATATTGCTTCGCCAGGACCGATTTTCTTTGCTCAGGAACGAGTAGGGAAAAATGGAAAGAAATTTAAAATGTATAAATTCCGCAGCATGTATCTGGATGCAGAAGAACGCAAAGCAGAGCTCATGAAGGATAACAAATTGGGGGATGAAAAGATGTTCAAACTGGATTTTGATCCACGGGTAATTGGAAACAAAATCCTGTCAGATGGAACACACAAAACCGGGATTGGGAATCTGATCAGAAGAACAAGTATTGACGAATTCCCTCAATTTTTCAATGTTTTAAAAGGTGATATGTCGATCGTGGGTACACGTCCGCCGTTAATCGAAGAAACAAATTTTTATGAACTGCACCATCGTGCCAGACTGGCAATCAAACCTGGAATAACCGGCATGTGGCAGGTCAGCGGACGCAGTGACATCACTGATTTCGATGAAGTGGTACGTCTCGATAAAGAATATATCGCTAATTGGAATATTGGACTGGACATAAAAATACTATTGAAAACGGTGATGGTAGTTCTTAGGAAAGATGGGTCTATGTGATATGCAGCAAATAATGGATATTGTAAATTGCATACCTGAATTTATGTGGAACAACATATTCACTGTCATTAATACCTTAATATGTGGATTGATTGTTGCATTTTTCACCTCCACTTTTTTGAAGAAAAAAGAAGAACGCACAAGAATTGGAGGTGTTATTGTTGAAAAAAGAATAAACAGCGAACAGGAAGTATTGCATTTTCTTGAACGAGAGCTATTTAAAGAAGAAATTAATATAGAGAATAGCAGCAAATATGATTTTGTTTTTGATGAAATATTAAAAAAGTATAATCTGCCAACTCCATATGATGGACATATGCAATATGCCAGAATTTTTACTTCACCTAAATTCTTTAATAGTTTCTTTCATGATTTCGAAGATCAGATTATGAATCATAAACTATGGCTCGATACAAAAGTGAAAGAACATCTGGTTTTTATGCAATTGTATTTTAATATCTTTAATACAATTCCTTTGATGATAAAAAGAATTCCACTACCAAAGGGAAAAGAATTAACGGATGTAGAGTTTAAAAAAATACATCGAAATTTACTTTTTATTATTAGGACATTGCTGTGATTCTGAGATAAATGGATTTATGTCCGAGCTTGATGAAAAAATAGTGAATTCTGTTTATAAGTTGGAATTATCCAGACCTAAGAAAAGTATGATGCGCGATAACATGTTTAATGTTGATATGAAGCGCTGTATGAAACGTTCGTTTATAAGCTCACGGAGTATCACCAGAATAAAGAGAACATCAAATATCATGTTGCCTGCAAAGCCAATGGCGATGGCTACATGGATGAGAGCAAATTTGATGTAGTGACAAAAATCAACGACCACGAATTTGAACTCCACAATGCCTACTGTTTTAAAATTGATATTCCTCAGATTGGCCCTGCGCAGGCAATTTATTATGATGTTGCTGCACTAAAGGCTTGTTGCGAACATATCAAAAAAAACCATATTTCACACCCGATTGTTTATATCATGGCTTGTTGTATTGGGCCTTTTGCTAGTCACTTTTACAGAGAAATCCATAATCTGGGTGGCACTGTGTATCTTAACCCAGATGGCTGGAAAGATATTATATGGTTAAACCAGAAAACACAGCGTAAATACAGCGTTTTAACGGCTTGACCATCTTCTTGAAAAGTCTATTTCGCACATGGTCGAGAGAGTACTCCCGTTGAAATCTACTACCTTTAGCGGCTTGATGGTTTCTATATTTAGTGAATTAAACATACACACCCAATGATGTTGATTCCTTAATTATTATCCATATGTGGAAATAGAAAATGAGAACAGGAGGTAGTCAAGCCTGAGTGAAACGAGAGTTTCATTCGGGCTATTTCTCGTGTTTCGAAAACAAAGTTTGTTTAGTGTGAGGGAAAAATTTATGCAGCAGGTGGTGAATAAAGAAAATTTAAAAATTTGTTTAGTTGGCTCATCAGGCGGCCATTTGACTCATTTATATATGTTAAAGCCTTTCTGGAATGACAAGAATCGCTTTTGGGTTACATTCGATAAAGAGGATGCAAGAAGCCTTTTAGAGGGTGAAAAAATGTATCCTTGCTATTATCCTACCAATCGCAGCCTGAAAGCTTTGATAAAGAATACTGCTATTGCATGGAAAGTGCTGCGTAAGGAAAAACCAGATTTAATCATTTCTTCCGGTGCGGCGGTTGCGTTTCCATTCTTTTACCTTGGTAAATTGATGGGAGCAAAACTTATTTACATAGAAGTATTTGACCGCATTGACAAGCCTACTGTAACCGGCAGGTTGGTATATCCGATTGTAGATAAGTTTATTGTGCAGTGGGAAGAACAAAAGAAAGTTTATCCGAAGGCTATCAATTTAGGCAGTATCTTTTAAAGGGGAAAAGATGATATTTGTAACAGTTGGAACACACGAGCAGCCGTTTAACAGGCTTGTGAAAACAGTAGATGAATTAAAAAGAGACGGAATCATTGCCGAAGACGTCATTATGCAAACCGGGTTCAGTACATACGAACCGAAATATTGTCAGTGGAGTAAACTGATTCCTTATCAGCAGATGATAAAAAATGTTGAAGATGCACGAATCGTGATTACACACGGTGGACCGGCAAGTTTTATCATGCCTCTGCAAATCGGTAAAACACCTATTGTTGTACCTCGTCAACACCGGTTTGATGAGCATGTGAATGACCACCAGGTGGAATTTGCAAGAAATGTCGCAAAGAGAATGGGAACCATTATCCCGGTTGAGGACATAAGCACGCTTGGCGATGTGATTAAAAAATACGATGAGATTGTTACTAAGATGGGACATGGAATGAGCAGTAATAATGAGAAGTTTTGTAAAGAGCTTGAAAAGATTATTAGAGAATTATGATTTTGAAAGATGAGTGAAATGCGAAAAATAGTGATAGTGAGTACGGTTGGGTTAATTTATGATGGCATAACAAGCGTTATATCATCATATTTGGAAGCAATGGATAAAACAGATTTAGAAATATATGTTGTTTCCACAATTAAAGCTGAACCTAATATAGAAGAAAAAATTAAAAAACTTGGTTGTAAAATTGTTCATTTGCCTTCAAGGGAAAATAATACAATTAAGTATTTTATTTCTCTACAAACATTTATTCACAGGAACGGAATAGAAGTAATACATGCACATGGAAATAGTGCAACATTAGCTATTGAAATGTTGGCGGGTCTACTAGGCGGGTGTAAAAAAAGAATAGCTCATTCGCATAATACAAAGTGCGAACAAGTAAAAGCAGATAAATTATTGAGACCGTTATTTGATTTGCTTTATACAGATGCATTGGCCTGTGGAGATGCTGCTGGGAAATGGTTGTTTTGCAAGAGACCTTTCACAATTCTAAAAAATGGCAGAGATGTTAATAAATATATATTCGCTTTGGAAAAAAGAAATGAGATAAGGAGCCGTTATTCTCTTAAAGATACTGTTGCAATCGGACATGTTGGCGGCTTTTTTGAACAAAAAAATCATGTTTTTTTAATGGAAGTTTTCCGAGAAATATTAAATATAAATTCTAATGCAAAGTTGTTTTTAATAGGTGATGGTCCATTAAAAAGTAAAATCGAATCAAGCGTAAAAGATATAAAAGAAGATGTAATATTCACTGGAGCTGTCGATAATGTCAACGACTATTTGCAGGCATTGGATGGTATGCTGTTACCGTCTTTGTTTGAGGGATTACCATTAGTTACCATCGAATGGCAAATAAATGGTTTGCCTAGTTTGCTATCAGATAAAATCACTAATGAATGTAAACTAACGGAAACTGTAAAGTTTGAATCGCTTGCCAGAGAGCCGAAAGTTTGGGCTGAAGAGATTCTAAACATGATTGATTCTAATAACAGAGAGAAGAATTCAATAGATTCGATAAAAGTGATTAAAGAGAAAGGCTTTGATATACGGGATAATGTAAAGATTTTAAGAGACATATATTTATCCTAATTTATTTATGGTGTTTATATATGAAAATTGCAATTTTAATGTCTACCTATAATGGAGAAAAATATCTTAATGAACAGTTAGAAAGCATTTTCATGCAGCAAGTAAATGCAGAAATAACAGTTTATATAAGAGATGATGGAAGTAAAGATAAGACTGTTCAAATTATAAAATATTGGGCTGCAAAGCTTAACATTGTTTTGTTTGAAGAAAATAATGTTGGACCGGCAAATAGTTTCTGGAAATTATTTGCATTAAAAGAAATAGAAGCAGATTATTATGCATTTTGCGATCAAGATGATATATGGGATTCAAATAAACTTCAAATGGGTATGGAGGCTTTGAATAGTATTAATGAAGAGGCCTTGTGGTGTTCTAACTGTAGAATTGTTGATCAAAATGGGGCGACTTTAATTGATAAAATGTATGAGTATGTTCCTGATTTTTCAATTGTTTCACAGTTTGTTTGTGGAACTACCCAGGGCTGTGCAATGCTAGTTAATCATCAGTTAAGAAAGCATATTTTGCAAAATGATATAAAAAATATCCCGATGCATGATTTCATAATTATGACCTATGCTATTGCAAGCGGAAAAATTCTTTATGAAGAGAATCCAACTTTTAGTTATCGTGTTCACAACAATAATGTAGTAGCAAAAGAGGGAAAAAATTTTATTCAGCATATACATGACTCGCTTAATAAATGGTTTTCCAAGAAACATAAAAATGAGTTAACGCAGTATGCTGAAATGTTTGTAAGAGATAATGAAGCTTATTTGGATGCTGCAACTTTAAAATACTTAAATAATCTAATAAGAAGCAAAAATAATATTATTTGTAGGCTTAAAATCGTATGCGATGTTCGTACAAAGTCTAAAAATTTGAATGCTGAGAGATCGTTTAAAATAAGAGCATTGTTAGGAAAAATTTAGAAAGTAGTGGTGAAATGAAAATTTGTTTTGTACTACCAAGGTTTGCTAGAAGACCAATTGGTGGATTTAAAATCGTATATGAATATGCTAATAGGTTATGCAACTCAGGAAATAAGGTATATCTTTTATTCGTAAATGATAATGTCTTTCTGGAATATAAGGTTCCACGAATTTTAAAAAGTGTGTGCTCTAATATAATGACACAGATAGAACCAAGATGGTTTCCGTTAAATAAATCAATCAGGAAAATTTCAGGACTTTATAATGCGAAAAGAAAACTTCAAGATGTAGATGTATGCATTGCGACTGGTGCGGAAACTGTTGCAGTGTGTAAAAAGGCATTTCCTCTTGCTTCAAAATGTTATTTGATACAGGATTTTGAAACATGGATAATGAGTGAAAAAGAATTGTTTGAAACATTTAATGCTGGTTTTAAAAATATTGTTGTTTCATCATGGTTAGAAAAATTAGTGGATGCTCATAGTGATGAAAAATCTATACTTATAAAAAATCCAATAGATTTGACAGTATACAGACCTATCGTTCCAATACAGCAGAGAAATAAGCATTCGATCGGTCTACTGTATCATTCTGGCGAACACAAAGGATTAAAGTATTCAATAGCAGCATTAGAAAAGCTAAAAGAACTGTATCCAGACTTAGAAGTTTATATGTTTGGAACAAGTGAGCCAAAGGAAGAAGTACCAGGCTTAGTAAAGTTTGTTAAAGATGCATCACAAAAAGAGACGGTTGAACTTTACAATAAAGTATCAGTATTTATGTGCTCTACTATTAATGAAGGATATGGATTAACTGCGATGGAAGCAATGGCGTGTGGTGCAGCGGTTGCATCTTCTGATTATGAGGGGATTCATGAATATGGAATTAATGGAGTAAACTGCTTATTATCACCACTTCGAGATGTTAATGCTATGGTAGCCAATGTTTCGAAATTATTTGAGGATGATGATCTAAGATATTTAATTGCAGATCAAGGAGTAAGTTCTTTAAAAGAGTATGACTGGGAAGTGGCATTCAAAAAAATTAAGAATGCGATATGTGGGTAATAAAAGGAAGGTGCGTATGAGAATATCCAAGCAATTAAGAATATTAAAGTTTAATTATGAGTCTCTGTTTCAAATTGGATATTTCCTACTGATATTTAATCAAGTTTTAGCTCAGTCACAGTTTAATGAAATGAAATATCCATCTTTACTATTAAAATTATTTAGATGGTTATTGATAAGTTGCTTTACCGTTTTAATAATGTGCAAAGGAAAATATCCATATAATAGAAGAGGATTGTTTTGGCTATGCTTTGCAGTTATTGCAATTACTGAAATGCTCTTTTTTAATGGTAAATTGCTACTTATTATTTTATTTTTACTAGTAATTGCTTTCTATAAGACGAATATGAATTCTTTAATTAAGATTCATATAAAAGCTTTGATTTCTGGAATAATTGTTGTCAGTTTTAGTAGCTTGATAGGTGTTTTAGATATACTTGGTGTTTACAAACAGTTTGATAATATTAGTGGTTTTTTATTTAAACAAAGTAATATCAGATATGCCTTTGGTTTTATAAATTCTAATATTATACCTATAACTTTTTTGTATTTATACTTGTATACTGTTCTGACAAAAAAAGATAACTATAAATGGTATATGGATGTATTTGTAGTTATTGTAAACTATCTTATCTATCTGCTATGTGGTTCCAGGGTCTGTATATTATTATTGCTATTTGCAGTTTTTTTAAGAATACTGATACAGATGGATAAAAAAAGATTCCTTTCATTGTTTGCTCCGATGGCAGTTGTTCTTTTGATTGGCTGCTTAATGTTTAGTTTAATATTGCCTAGTTCTTCATTATATACAACTTCATTGGTTACCATTATAGATAAATTCTTGACTGCAAGAATAACTATAATGAGAAATGTTTTGGCGAGATTCCCGATTACATTATTTGGCTATGGAGAAGTTACCATTGATAATTCTGTCGAATATCTTGTAATGGATAATGGTTATATCGCACTTTTTGTTATGAGGGGCTTAATAATTGGTTTAATATTTATGACTTTCTTATTAATGATGATAAATACATCAAAAAAAAGCAAGGATCCGTATCTTTTAATGTTTATTATTATTATGATTCTTGCAAACATTGTAGACAATTCAATTTTACATTATATAACTTTTCCGATTTATATAATGTCTTTCAATAACATGAAAATAAGAAAAGATAGAGGGAAGAAGTTTGCATGAATGATAGCGTGGAAATATCAATTGTTTTACCAGTGTATAATGTTATTGATTATCTGGATGAATGCATAAAGTCCATTTTAAGGCAGTCAAACATAAATTTTGAATTGATTGTAGTTGATGACGGCTCCACAGATGGTTCGCAAATTTTATGTGATAGATATAGTGAAAGTGATAGTAGAATAAAAGTTATTCATCAAAAAAATGCAGGATTATCTGCAGCTAGAAATACAGGGTTAAATCATGCAAAGGGGAAATATATTACCTTTATAGATTCGGATGATTTTGTTGGAGAAAAATATATAGAGGTTTTGTATAAGATAATAATTGAAAGTTGTGCTGACATAAGTATGTGTGATTATATGGAAGTAGCACAGGATACCAAAATTAGCGATGTGACATTTCAAGAGAAAAATCCAATTGATAAATATTATTACAATGGAAAAGAAGCTATTGCCAACGTATATAAAAATTCTTCTCACGGAATGGAATTTGTTTCATGGGCAAAAATGTACAAGTTAGAACTATTTAAATCAAATGGAATATTATTTCCGGAAGGGAAATTACATGAAGATTCATTTACTACATATAAATTGTTTTATGCATCAAATAAAATTGCCTTTGTAAATGCTCCATTGTATTTTTACAGAATACGTTCTGGAAGTATTATGACATCTGAGTTCACGGAAAAGCGTTTAGACATGATTCAAGCAACTCGAGAGGAATATTTGTTTTTCAGAGAGAATCGTGATTTCGAGCTTATGTATCTTGCTTTTGTTGATTATTTACATAAGGTAAAATTGATTTTGAAAATGATATTCGCTTCAGCAGGAGACAATAGAGAAATTACAAGAAGTGTTTGTAAGGAGTTAGATCACGATATTGAAGAATGCAAAAAAAGTATCAATATACCAATGGTTAAATATGTGTACTATAAGGGAATGGCAAAATTTCCAAGGATTTTTACTTCAATAAGGTGAATATATGAACGGTGGATTAAAAAATAAAATATTTTCCGGATTGGTTTGGAAATTTGGAGAACGTATTTTGGCACAAGGGGTATCATTTGCAGTATCAGTGGTATTATCAAGACTGCTACTTCCTAATGATTATGGAACCGTTGCCATAGTTTTAATTTTTATCAATATAGCAAATGTATTTGTTACCAGTGGGTTCTCAACTGCGTTAGTTCAGAATAAAGAGGCGAACAATGTTGACTTTTCAACAAATTTTTTCTGTAGTTTAGGAATGTCAATTATTGTATATGGGATTATGTTTATTATTTCCCCATTTATTGCTGATTTTTATGAAATGCCTGAACTTGTACTGATTATTAGAGTGTTTTCGCTTAGAATCCCACTAAGTGCATTTAGTGCAATACAGCACGCATATGTAGAAAGACATATGCTTTTTAAAAGATATTTTTTTTCAACATTGTTTGGAACATTAGTTTCAGGTGTTGTTGGCATTTATCTGGCATATAAAGGAGCTGGGGTCTGGGCATTAATTGCACAGTATTTTACTAACACAATTATTGATATTTTAGTATTACTATTTACAATAGACTGGAAACCTCAATTGGTATTTTCGGTTGAATCTGCTAAAAAGATGGTTGGATATGGATCAAAAATATTGCTTGCAGATTTATCTGGAACTTTTTTTGATCAATTAAGAGGTTTAATAATAGGTAAAATATATACATCTTCAGATTTAGCATACTACAATAAAGGAAATCAACTGCCTAACCTTATATCAACTAATGTAAGTACATCAATTATGACTGTGTTATTTCCTGCAATTTCAAATATCAGTGATGATAATGAGAGAGTAAAAGAACTTACAAGAAAAGCTACAAAAACGATGGCATATATAATTATGCCGATGCTTTTGGGATTAGCTTGCGTATCAAAACCATTAATTATATTACTTTTTACCGAAAAGTGGATTCAGACTATACCGTATATTCAAATTTTAAGTATAGCATGTGCCATCGGAATGATTGGTTCAGTAAGTCTACAGACAATTAAAGCTGTAGGAAGAAGTGATGTTATTTTGAAAATTGAGTTTATAAAAAAACCAGTTTACTTATTTTTACTGATAGTAGGAGCTGTAATTAGCCCATTTGCTGTTTCGGTAACAATGCTGATATATAATCTTTTTAGTTCAATGGTGAATTCTTTTCAGCTTTCAAAAGTAATAGGTTATTCTTTCAAGCAGCAATTGGTTGATTTATCAAGTGCTTTTGGACTATGTTTTGTAATGTGCATATTTATATACCCTTTTTCTTTTTTCAATATTAACTATGGGTTAATGATATTTGCACAAGTGGTTTTGGGGATAGTGATTTATGGGTTATTGTCAAAGATGACACATAATGAATCATATTATGCAATTAAAAATATAATAGAGGAAAAATTTAATGCAAATAAAAAAATTATATGAAGTATGGAAAAATGGGGAACTCAGTTGGAAATTGCCCAAAAAATTATATTTAACAAAAACATATAAGCAATGTTTATTTTATATAAAAAATAAATTTATTAAAGAACTTCAAATTGAGGATAAGTGTTATAGAAAACTAGAAAAAGAGTTTTATTCATTTATAAAAGAATACAAGTATTCTGATGAAGAGAGCAGAGTCAATAAAACAATTTGGATTTGCTGGATGCAGGGGGAAGAAAATGCTCCTGATTTAGTTAAGGCATGCATAGCTTCTGCTAGAGAGAATCTAAAAGATTTTGACGTTATAATATTGTCAGAAAATAATATTACTGATTATATTACATTCCCGGATCATATAATTAGAAAACATAAGGAAGGTAAAATATCAAAAACACATTTTTCTGACATTCTGCGAATTGCTATCTTGTGTAAGTACGGTGGATTATGGATGGATGCCACTGTTTTCTGTACTGATGGAGATTTTGCTGATAGAATAATTGATTTGCCACTATTTTTGTATAAAGTAATGAATTTAGATCAAAATGATGAAGAGGCTATTATGGCTTCAAGTTGGTTAATTTCTGCAAAAAGTGGCGATCATATTTTGATGCTAACAAGAGATATTTTATACAGATATTGGGAAAAACATGACTATTTAATCAACTTTTTCCTTGTGCATCTTTGCTTTGCGTTGGCTGCCAGAGAAAATAGAGACGAATGGGATAGTATTCCGATGTATAATAATAGATCTCCACATACTCTAATGTTTGAGCTTGCGAATTCCTTTGATCAGGATAGATGGAATGAAATTAAAAAAATGTCTAGCTTTCATAAATTGACAAGACATACAGAATACAGTAATGAGGGGACATTTTATAGATTTATTTTGGATACTAATAAATCAGAGTGACTTTATAATGTATTAATGCAATACAATTTATAAAGAATTATATAGATGAGTCAAGGTAAGATAATGAAACAAGGATTTTGTAATAAAATAAGAAAAAAATTTTATTATATAATTGAACTTCCAATAGTTAGATGCATCGTAAAAAAATTGCCAATATCAAATAACAAAATAATTCTTGATAATTTTGCTGGTAAAGGATATGGAGGAAATCCGAAGTATATTGCTGAAGCATTATTGAAATCAGATGTTAGAGGTCTCGATCTTGTATGGATTGTAGATAATTCTATGCCTGAAGATGAACGAAAAAAATTTCCAGATAATATAAGAATTGTCAACAATGAATCAATTAAGGGGCTATTTGAGCGTGCAACAGCTAAAATCTGGATTGATAATGTTAGACATTACCATCCTATTAAAAAAAGGGCTGGTCAAATATATTTGCAAACATGGCATGGCAGTATGGGAGCAAAAAGAGTAGAAAAGGATGCAGAAAATTTACTTCCCAAAGAATACATTGCAGAAGCAAAGTACGATGGGATAATTACGGATGCAATTGTTGCTGATAATTATCTACAAGAACAAATATATTTAAGAGCTTTTTGGCTTAATGCTAATGCTGAAATTTTACGCGTTGGCTTTCCGCAAAATGATCCAATTGAATTAGAAAGAAGAGATACATCTAAAATAGAATTGTTAAAACGTTCACTCGAGATGAGTAATGAATTCTATTATGTGTTATATGCTCCTACTTTTAGAGATGACTATTCAATAGAAGGATACAAAATCGACTTTGAAAGAGCGATAAAAGCTTTTGAAATTAAAATGGGCAAAAAGGTAAAAATTATTATTAGATTACATCCTAATGCCGCTTTTCAAAAAAAGGAAATTCATTTTACAGAGAATATATTAGATGGTACGGATTATCCTAATATTCAAGATTTAGCGTTAGTTTGTGATGCTGTAATTTCTGATTATTCTTCAACATTATTTGATTTTTCAATGATGGAAAAACCTGCTTTTGTATGTGCTTTGGATTATAAGGATTATGAAGAAAAAAGAGGATTTATACCAGAATTTTATGAATTCCCATTTCCATTTTCAATAAGTAATGACGAGCTGATTGATATAGTACAGAATTTTGATATGGAGCAATATACTAATAAGATTCGACAATTTTATGTTAAATATCCTACATATTGTGATGGGCATTCATCAGAAAAAGTATCCGTCTGGATATTGAATCATATGAAATAGAACATATAAAAAGAATTTTAATATTGGTTTATAAAGGCGATTTTAAAGTATTAGCGGTGTTCTATTTATTCATAGTAAACAGAAAGCTAATGGTAAATTTTGGATATGAAGAATGCATAATTTGTACATATAATCTTAAAATTTAGTCCTGTGATAATATCGGATTACAATAAATAATAATTTAATGGAGAAAATTTAAATGAACATTGCTGTTATTTTTGCAGGAGGTGTCGGAAGCCGAATGCATAGTAAAGAGAGACCAAAACAGTTCTTAGAAATGTATAATAAGCCAATCATTATTCATACACTGGAACATTTTGAAAACCATAAAGATATTGATGCAATCGTAGTTGTGTGTATTAATGGCTGGATTCAGTATTTGAAAGATTTGTTATACAAATTCCGAATCGAAAAAGTGAAATCGGTTGTTCCAGGTGGTACGACAGGGCAGTTGTCTATTTATAATGGATTAAAAGCAGCAAGAGAGATAGCTGGAAATGAAAAAAGCATCGTTTTTATACATGATGGTGTTCGCCCTTTGATCAACGAAAAAGTAATATCTGATAATATTCAAAGCGTCTTGAATTATGGATCGGCAATTACAACAGCAAAAGTAAAAGAGACAATTCTTGTTGTAAATGAAGATGATTCTACCATTGACTATGTGCCTAGTCGAAATAATTCGAGAGTAGCAAAAGCACCTCAAAGTTTTTGGCTTGACGATATACTGGCAGCCCATGAAAAATCACTATCTGATGGTGAAAATAATTGTATTGATTCATGTACTATGATGCAAAAATATGGATTTAATCTTCATCTAATAGATGGTCCTGGAGAAAATATTAAAATTACAACACCGGAAGATTTTTATACCATGCGAGCAATTCTGGAGGCAAAGGAGAATGAGCAAATCTACGGATTGGACGAATAATTGGAGTGTGTTTAGCAAAGAACGTAATACTTTGTACGGAATATCAATTTTATCGATTATAATTTTCCATTATTTTGAGAATCTAAATGCTTCTGATTTTTCGGAGGGCTGTGTTCCATAGGAGCAGTATATCTTAGAATAATTGGAAGTGTTGGTGTAGAGTTATTTATCTTTCTTTCTGGAATTAGTCTGTTCTTTTCTATGAAGAAAGATGAAAAAGTAAAGCAATTTTATAAAAAAAGAATTAAAAGAATTATACCTACATATTTAACAATAGCAATTCCTTTTTTGGGACTAGTCGATATTATATTTAGGTCAGGTAATGTTAAACTGTTCTTTGAGGATTTGTTTTTTGTTACCTTTTTCTTGAATGGGATAAGGACTTTTTGGTATGTTTTGTTTATATTAATAGCATATATGATATATCCTTTGCTATATAAACGGTTAAACTCAGAAAAAATTTAAATAGACAAATTGTAATGCTCATTTTGGGAGGCCTATTAATACAGTTTTTTCCGGAAAATTAGTGCCTTCGCTTTATTCCAATATTGAGATTCTTTTGGGAAGATTTTTGTTTTTTTCATTGGTTGTTGGTGTGGAATAAAAGTTTACCGAGAATCTACGTTTAATAAACTAGAACGAGTGGGATTTAATTTTGGTTTGTTATTGATGTTGGGGACATTTATACCCAACATACAGGACATTATTCAAAAATTCGGCGATAGAATTTTAATGTGCTTTTGGGGACTTTTTCTTGTGTATATATTGGCGATTATAATTAAAAAAGCCCCAACAAAAATGAAATCTTTTTTGAATTATTTAGGTATGATGTCTTATGAGTTATATTTGACGCATGTTGCTATACGAACATTTATGAATTTTGTTGGTATGAATACATATCATATAATAAATTATATTTTGTGCATATCAGTAAGTATCATTCTATCAGTTTGGATAAAAAAATTACAGGGGAGGATAGCCTATGTCAACGAATATTTTAAAAGATGATTTGGAATATATTTCAAATTACAATCTTCCATATGAAAATCTTAAAGGACATACGGTTTTGGTAACTGGTGCAACGGGTCTTATTGGCTTTCATTTAATTAAAGCACTTCTTACTATCGGAGACATTAAAATTATTGCCTTAATTCGTAATATAAATAAGGCAAAAGAAATTTATACAAAAGAAGAAGTGCAACACATCTCATTTGTAATTGGAGATATTGTTGAAAAAATAAATATAGATGTGCAGATAGATTACATATTTCATTGTGCCGCAGTTACAACTTCAAAAACCATGATTAATAATCCGGTGGAAACAATTATTACTTCTGTAAACGGAACGAACAATATTTTGAAACTAGCGGCAGAGAAGAAATCAAAATCGGTTGTATTTATCTCATCAATGGAAATGTATGGCTCATTTGACAGCGATGCAGGTGAAGTAACCGAGGGAAAAATTGGATATATTGATCCATTAAAAGTAAGAAGTAATTACCCGGAGAGTAAACGTCTTTGTGAAAATATGTGTATAGCTTATTTACACGAATACAATGTTCCGGTAAAAATTGCAAGATTGGCCCAAACTTTTGGGGCAGGGATACTTCCTTGGGAAAAGCGAGTGTTTGCACAATTCGCTCACAGTGCAATGAATGAAACAGATATAATATTACATACGAAGGGTTTGTCGGAAGGAAATTATTGCTATACAAGTGATTGCATCACCGGTTTACTTACAATTCTTCTAAATGGAGAGAACGGAGAAGCTTATAATATTTCAAACCCAAAAAGTCATACTACTATTGCTAATATGGCGTTAATGGTTGCTGAAAAAATCGCAGATAATAAAATCAAGGTGATTTATGATATACCGGAAACGAATACTTTTGGCTATGCTGCTGATACAAAAATGAAATTGAATTCTGATAAATTGCAAAAACTAGGTTGGAAACCTCAAGTCGATTTAGAAGAAGCATATAAAAGAATGATTGAGCAGATGAAATTTGAATCAGAAAATACCGGATTATAAAAAATATTGGTGGTGAATCGTTTGGAAAAGAAATATCAGTTTTTTATTTCATCAACACCACATTGGGGGGTCAGACCCTATGAGGTACAAATAAAATAAATAAACACGTCCTTAAAGTTCTCTAAAGAAATCATAAAAGTTATTCAATCAACATATCGAAGTTAAGATTGCTATTTACCGTCTCCTCAACCTGATGAATCATTCCAGACTGAAGTATAATTCTGCAACATCTACCTTCTGCTGGACAGTGACAAACTATGAGCCTTTTACAAGACCACAATGTCAGGCCCTATGATGTGCATAAAAATAAAATATGAAGCGGTCCCCATGATGCAAATCCAATATACCGCTTTACGCAAAAAAGGTTTCATGTTATCATTATCTCATCAAGAGTTCTGATAATTTGAAACCTTTTTTGCAATTATTAAAGAAATGGATGTGTGTCAATATGGGAATGTTCGTTAACCCTGATAATCTGGCATTTCAGGCAGCTTTGAATGCAAAGATCTATGTTGATAAAAGTGGAATCCTCAATTATACAAACAGTGTTCTGGGGTCAACAGATGCTTTTATATGCAATAGTCGTCCAAGAAGATTTGGAAAATCTGTTACTGCAAATATGCTTACAGCGTATTACAGCAAAGGATGCAATTCAGAAGAAATGTTTTCCAGGCTGGAAATCAGTCAGGCAAAAGATTTCAGAAAACATCTGAATCAGTATGATGTGATTCATTGGGATATTCAATGGTGCATGGGGCCTGCCAATGGTCCTGAGAAAGTTGTTTCTTATATTTCCGAAAAGACGATTTCAGAATTGAGAGAATATTATCCTGATGTACTTCCGGAAGAAAATCATTCCTTGGCAGAGACACTGGCACGGATCAATACTGTAACTGGCAGAAAGTTTATTGTGATTATTGATGAATGGGATGTTCTGATTCGTGATGAAGCTACAAAAGAAGATATCCAGAATGAGTATATCCGCTTCTTACGTGGTATTTTCAAAGGGACAGAACCTACAAAATATATTCAGCTTGCATATCTTACAAGTATTTTACCGATTAAAAAGGAAAAAACTCAGTCTGCCTTAAACAATTTTGATGAATTTACCATGGTAAGTCCAAGTATTCTGGCGCAGTATATCGGATTTACGGAAGCTGAAGTACAAAAGCTGTCAAATAAGTACCATAAGGATTTTGATAAGGTAAAGAAATGGTATGATGGATATCTGCTGAAAGATTACCAGGTTTATAATCCCAGAGCTGTTGCCAGCGTAATGCTGAAGGGAGAATATAAGAGTTACTGGTCGGAAACAGCCTCTTATGAAGCGATTGTGCCTTTTATCAACATGAATTATGATGGTTTGAAAACAGCGATCATAGAAATGCTTTCCGGCTCATCCGTCAAAGTTAATACAGCAACATTCAAAAATGACACTGTTAATATTCAAAGTAAAGATGATGTACTGACTTATATGATCCATCTGGGATATCTTGGATATGATCAGACAGAAAAAATTGCTTTTGTTCCCAATGAAGAAATCCGTCAGGAACTGACCAATGCTGTAAAAAGTATATTTTGTTTTTGTCCCTAAGCCTGAATATAAAAGTGCTTATCCTGCATTGGTTGTTGAACTGAAGTGGAACCAGAAAGTGCAGACGGCAATACAGCAGATTAAAGACAAAAAATACCCATCCTCAATTTCAGATTATACCGATGATATTTTGCTTGTGAGAATTAATTATGACAAGAAAAGTAAAAAGCATCAGTGCATAATTGAAAAAGTGTAATAGCATCTCGCTGTTTTATAATGCTCATGATAACTATCAGAAAACTTATTTAGCCAACATTGGGGGCAGGTCCTATGAAGTACAGGAATGTTAAACTATAGAAAATGCCAAAGGAGGAAGTGCCTTATGAGAAGAAACCAACTTCTGGCTGGTATAATGACAGCGATGGCAGCAGTGATGCCAGTCGTCAACGTATATGTTGATACCGCAGCAGCCAGCGAAATCCTTACTTCAGATGAATACATGCAAAATGAAGCCAATATTAACAAAACTACAGCATTACAAAATTCAGTAAAAATGACAGATCTGCTCTCCGCGGAAGCTTCCGGTAAAAACATCATGTTCAGCCCGACAAGCTTGAACTTTGCACTCGGCATGATTGCAGAAGGTGCGAAAGGAGAGACAAAAGAAATTTTGGATGATTACCTGGGAACCAATGATTTTGCCGCCTATGCAAAGGAGTATCTGGACAAAATTAAGGCATACAATACTGAAGATGAGAGTTACGGATATCAATCAAAAGTAAAGATAGCAGATGCGGTCTGGGTGGACCATGGGTTAACACTTCAGGAAAAATTCAAGAATACGGTATCGGATAGTTTTGGAGCAGAAGTGGAAGCTGTGGATTTTTCTGCCGCGGAGAAAACATGTGATGTCATCAATTCCTGGTGTAACAAAAATACAGAAGGGCTGATCCCGAAGATCGTTACTCCGGATCTGATCAATGACAATACGGGACTGTGCCTGACCAATTCCCTGTATTTTGAGTCCGGATGGAGCGGGGAACCTTGGAATGTTTCTGATACAGAAGAAGGTTTTGGAAAAAAAGAAAAAACAAAATACATGACCTGTACAGGAGACCGGTATTATGAAAATGACAAGGCTACTGCTTTTGGCAGGGATTATGCCAACGGGCTAAGTTTCATAGGAATCCTGCCAAATGATGAAGGCGATTTCAACCTTGAGGATCTGGATATTGGCGGACTTCTGAAATCCAATCCAGAATATGATGAAGTTGATTGTAAGATGCCAAAACTTAACTTTGAGACGAGCACTGTTCTAAACGATATGCTCTCAAGCCTGGGACTGGACAATCTATTTTCCAGCAATGCTGATTTCTCCGGTATTGCAGACCAAAATGTAAATGTGGATACGATACTGCAGAAAACAAAACTGGAGCTGGATGAAAACGGCACGAAGGTAGCAGCAGTGACGGCAGTTACCATGGAATGTATGTCTGCCGCGGTGGAAAAGGAACCAATTATTAAAACCGTGGAGCTTACCCGTCCATTTGCATTTCTGATCTATGACAGAAGCAATGATGAAATCCTGTTCATTGGAAAAGTAATATCTATCTCCTGATACAAGCAAGTCCACTGTTTATTGCTTTTCGCAATTGAAGCAGTGGGCTTACTTGATTCGGTTAAAAAAATATTTCCTGCAAATATTCGATCAAGACTCTGGCAGCCCTTTCGTGGGATTTGACGCCCGGGTGCATATGGGCCCCGACAGTATCTGCGGTGGTATTGGGCAGATTCAGGAATGCGGTGTTATGATCTCCGGTATCCTTCTGATAACGATTCATGGCATTGGTAATAGGGAGAGTCAGGTCGTATCCCAGCATACCATATACCCATACGATATGTGCTTCCGGGTTATTCTTGCGAATCATTTTAAGGAAATCATATACGGCATTTTCAAAACGTTCCCTATCTTTCTCCATGAAATTTCCATCAGGATTCTTATGCTGTTTAAAAGTTTCGCCAGTTTCCGGAATGGTAAAAGGTGGCTGGTTAAAAGCGCTTGCATCGTTTGTTCCCAGATTCACTACAATAGCATCTGGTTTCCAGGAGGCAAAATTATAGTCCTTCTGTGCACCGGCGGCTTCGTTTGCCTTACCAAAACCCAGGCCGCAGATTTTTTCATAATAGGATGGGATTTATGACGCACATCATTGTCCCAACCGCAATAAACGCCCCAGCCGCCTTGGGAAATAATACGGTAATCGGCATCAAGTGCTTTCGCAGTAAAAGTTGCGTAATTCTCACTGCTGCTCATGTACATGGTGAGCCAATCGGTATCGGAAATGGCACCGTAAGTACCTTCACCGGAAGTAATACTGTCACCAACAAACTCAATTTTGTATTTATGTTCCTTTACCGGAAGGAATTCCCCATCACATTGGAATCCGCGGATGAATACATGACAATCATTGTCTTCACTCATAGCCTGCAGCTCACGGAAAAATTTCATGGTTTTCGGAACGCCTAAGGTCATATTGCGGAACAAACAGATGGAATAGCTGCCCGGAAGAAGCATCTGACGACTCATAAAAGCACCATTTAATTCTGTCGCAATCCACGGCTCATGGAAACTGCAATCTATGTCAAGATCAATCCAGAGTTCAGATCCTGTGACATTCACTTCAATACCGCTTCCGTTCCAGAAAAGGGGAAGGGGATTCTGCATCTCATCAGTTCTCTCGTAAATATGATAATAAGGAATTTCTTTTATGGAATAAGTTTTTAACATAATATATAGCAAGAATTCTCCTTACTCTATAGGTGGGAGATGAATTGCAAAAAAATGGAAAGAACACTTGTTCTGCAATGTGATTCATGGTATAATAGAATCAGTCGATAAGGTAAAAGATCAAAAAAGGACTGTTTTTATGGAAAAAATAGATCACAATGCACATTCAGTATATTTGATGTATTATCATCTGATCATGGTGGTAAAATATCGAAGAAAAGTTATCAATGACCCAATTTCAGAAAGAGCAAAAGAAATATGGGAATATATTGCACCCCGATATGGAA
>OLNE01000800.1_pt1 | contig 27069 bp, 13 predicted proteins | sample 1672431 | NCBI WGS metagenome assembly OLNE01 (sample SAMEA3136685, study PRJEB25190) | human gut metagenome | reverse complement strand
CCTCATTAGGTTAAAGACCCAGAGTTATTATCTAAGGTAATCAATACTGATAACTTTAGCCTAATCTCTCCAAATGAGGCAATCTTGAACTCAGATTCCAGATACATTGATGATAATGCTATGGTTTGGTATATAGCATCTAGAGCTGCTGTTAGAGCTTCTGATTTCTATTCTGAGTATAGAACTATCATTAGTGATAAGATTGCTCCTATTCCAACTCAGGAATTAGCTACGTACTTGGGGTATGCATCTATCCTTAATGGAGAAGTCATTGATAATTTCTGTAATGCTGTTAATACTTCTCTAAAGAAATGGGCAGAATCATTCAAGAATGATGATGAACTTCAGGAGTCTACTAGATATACAGATGATAAGGGTAATTCTTATAAGGTAGAGCATATCAGTAAGGATTTTATACTTGACTCATCTGTCTCTCCAAGATTCTCTAGAGTAACCTTTATTGAGGGTATTCCTGGAAGTGGTAAGACTACTGGTGTATTTAATAACATTATAGTGCTTCTAAAGAAGTATCATCCAGAAGTTCTTAAGAGTGTATGGATTGGTCATGCCACTGAGGAGAGTGCTGGTAACTTAAAGAAGGACTTAAGTCTAGATTCAGCTGTAGCTTTGGACAAGAACAAACTAATGACTAAAGTTTCTACTGAATGGAAGAGTTTTGAGAGCTATAAAAAGGATGCCAATGGTCATGCAGTAATTGATGATTCCGATGTGTTCCTTGATGACGATAATATAGTTAGGTCTGCACTTAAGATAAATGAAATTTCGGAAGCTCCATCTTTGATTCTTATTGATGAAGTATCAAGATATACAACTCTTGATATGGACTTGATTAATAAGTTTGCACAGAAATACGGTATCCCAGTTATAGTTGCTGGAGACTTTGACCAAAGTAGAGCTGTAGGAACACATACTATAAACTATAAAGGAGCATCTCTTACAAACTACGTAGAATTATCCCGAAATAACTTCATAAGAACTCCTAAATTAGGAGTATCAATGAGGGCTAATAATAATCAAGTAGTTCAGAATCTAAATCTAATAAGATCTATTTTGAAAAACTTGAGGACAGCTAACTATAGTGATGATATACCACTACATTATTATCAGGATGATTCTGGCTTATATGGTACTAAGGTATATAGTAATGGAAACAATAAAGCTATACCATGTAGCATAGAACTAATCAAGAAAGATATAGACTTGATGATTAGTACTATGAAGCCTGGAGAAAAGGTTGGATTTATATACTATGATACTGATACTGAAATATACAAGCTGTTATCAAGTGCTACATATAAGGACAAGGTTGATTTTAAGCAAGGGGATACTTCACAAGGATTAGAGGGAAGGTATTACATTATAGACGATTCAGGTAGCCTGGGTAGTGAGAAATACTGGAGTGATTTATATACTGGTATTTCTAGAGCTTTACAAGGAAGTATTGTAATACATAGCAAAGCCGACTATGGAAGTGCAGGTACATCAAACCAAATGTACTCTATACAGGATACATCTACTAGTGTAAATGAACTTTCTAAAGATGGAATAAAATCTTTCTCAGAAGAGAGAAGAACAATATTGAATAATCTTCCTATAGATGATAAGCCAACTGTACTATCTAGTAGAAAAAAGGATAATACTGTACCAACCGTAACAGTAACTCCAGAAGTTGGACTAACATCAGAGACAGTAACTACAGTAACAGATGATGGAACAAAGGAGGAAGTTATTATAACCAATAATGGTCTACCTACTGATGAAAATATTAGGTCTAAGACCCAGGCTTCTAATGAGGAACCTACCCCTCTACCACCCCCAGCTGTAGAAGTTACTAATGTTTCTGGTAAGAAGAGTGAGTCCATTCTTAACTTGTTAATGTACACATTCCCGACATTTGAGTCTGGTGCTATATTTGATAATAAAGGTAACTTGGTAGTAACTGAAGAGAATGAAAAACGTCTTGATAGTTACTATGGCTTGAACAAGTTATCTGGGATAGCTAAGAATAAGGAATCATTCGATAAGATGATAGGTAATCTAAGAAGTATAATATTTAGTACTCCTGATAAGGCAGAACTAACCAAGAAGATAAAGACACTTCTGCGCTTAGGTGATAATGCTTATTGTACATTTGCATTTAAGAGTTCTGCTGCTAAATTTAACAATAAGGATTGGGATAGATTCAAGAAATCTACATCTGAAACTTTGAGTTATATATTCTCCGATGATACTGGTAGTGATAAGGTTAAACTTAAAACATTATCAATTATTATAGGTGAGGAAGATACTGATGTATTAGAATTGCCTATTGCTATATTCCCAAATCCGCTAACTTTATTTAAGAATGATAAGTTTAAGCTGGTAAGGGATGAATATAACGAGATAACAAGGAGAAATCCAGATATATCTTCTTATCAGAAATTTGAAGAGCTAATTAAGTTTATCCAAGCTAATCCATCTATAGAGGGTGGAGATGCACTTATAAACTTCTTTAAAGTATATAACTTCAACTCTAATGGAGTATTCTATATTGATGATGCTAACTGGACATTAGCTAATGGTCTAAAGTCTCAAGGACCAACAATGACTAATAAGCTAAAAGGTTATGATTATGAATATAACAATGAATTGAAGTTTGATGGTAAGTGGATAACTCTGGACGAACTATCTAAAGTTCCTGGACGTTCAATGTCTAAGGTGAAAATATCTCCTAAAGGTGTTTATTCATTTAGCGGTAAGACTGTAAACTTTGTTAAGCCAGGACATCCATACATATTAGTCAGCGACGATATTATGTTGAGGGATGCTCAGCTTGAAGAGTATTACTACAAGCAGCTAGAGGATGAATCTATAGAGAAGAAGGTAAAGTTAATATATGTAGTTCCCCCTAAAGCTCCAATTAAGGGATACTTCGATAACCTACTGAACATTGTAAGTGGTAACAAGAACTTTATAAAGAGGATTGGTAATGATTTTACAGCATATAGAATAGTAAATATCTTATCTTCTCAGCCAGAATTTGAAAATAGTGATTTAAATTACAATAATACTGCTTATCCAGGTATAATGAAGATAATTAAAAGGTTAAATGCTGTTGAGGGTGATACTAAGGCTCAAATGGAAATCCTTAATGAGGAAGTAGACATCAAGGGCTTAAATAAAGGTATTACCGCCAGATTAGCTTTGCAGAATTATCTTCTAAGTATGGTATATCCGCCTAATGCTGATAATACCAATAGAGTATTTAAGGAAGCTAATTTAAACTCTATAGAGAAGATATTAGAACAGAATAGAATCACTGGTATATTTTATAATATTCAGTATGATAAGAACTCCTCTAATACTATTACCTTAGATGCTGTATATGACAATGGTTCATATACCATTGATAATATACCGTTTATGGTAAATGGTAAGATTGAGAGTCCTGCGTTCTATGGTGATATAAGTCCAATTCTTAAATCCATTGTTGATAAGATAACTGAGAATGGTTCATTCTTGGGAAGTAGAGATAATGCTAGATATTTAGCTGGTAACTCTAGGATAGGAGGTGAGATTGTTCCGACAACAGAATCTATACTAAAGGGTATGAATATAATTACATCTAAATCTGTGCAATCTGAGTTTGATGTAAAGGCAATATCTAATCTTTCTAAAGACCAGATAATCGACTTACTTAAGAAAACTAACCATCTAGTAGTGCCTATTGGTGGTACTGTATATGTTAGTAAGAAGTCAAATAATCTCGATGTAACCAATGCAGTTATTTCAGATATTTCCAGTATAAGTTTAAACTCCCACAAATTTACATTAACTTTGGGGAATGAAACGTATAACGGAGAACTTGATTTATTCCAAAATGAGGCTACTCTAACTAAAGTAGCATCTGCTGATACTGGAACTCCATTAACCCAATTTGCAGTAACTTCTATAAAGGAAATAGCTATGTACAGAGAGATTCTTGATATATTCAAGTTTATATCTCTAAACAAAGTTAAGAATGCAAGAGGGATTGAGGAGTTCAATACGGCAGTTAATTCTTTAAGAGTAACACCCAAAATATTAAATGAGATGAGAGTAGAAGTTGATAATTTTGAAGGAGAGCAACAAACTCTTCTTAAGAATTTAGTCGATTTCTTACAATCTAAGATAGATGAAAAAGCTCGTCTTAACACTACCGATAATTCATGTCCAATACAAATAAAAATTAAATTTTAATCATGAGTAAATGTGTATTTCATAAAAGTGACCTCAACTCAGACCTGCAGGATAGACTGCAAGATGTTTTGGAGGAAATCTGGGAGGAACAAGACGAAATGAGTAGGAAAATAATGTTTATTAATAATCTGAAAGAGATAGGGGAGGGGTATGATATTACCTCTCTTCCTGCTCTTGCAGACTTTATTGATGACTTTGTTATGGAGATAGCCCCAGAGCTACATGATATCGTTCCTAGTAATATGACTACCTATTTATCTGGAAACAGTAGTAATCTAGACACTATTACAGAGGAAAATCCTACTAAACTTGACTCTCTAGATGACCCCGAAGGAGATGCAGAAGCTAAGCAAAGGGTTAGAGGATTCATTATAAAGAACTATGGAACTGCAACTGAGGTTTCCGCTGCTATGGAAGCTGGAGTTGTAGAAAACATGGTAAAATGCTTCTTTGTAAATAGGGACACTGGTAAAGTAATCAAGACTACTCACGAAATGAATGAGGAGTTGAGAAGCTATCAGGAATCTCTTCTACAGGATGTAGTTGCATATCTAAAGGACGTATATTCTAAACTTCCAGAAGGAAGAAAGGATGCCCAAGATACTTTAAAAGAGTTATCTGAGTTGTCTATGTGGAAAGATGGTAAATATCTTAATGCTGTAGGAAGATTAAACTCTTTGGGAGAGAAGTATCTACATCACTCTCACTTTACAGCAGATGATTTAAGAAAAGCATATTCTAGAAATAGAACTGTTGATAAGAAGTTTATCAAAGCCTATAATAGTTTAGTTATTCTTAATCATTTTGATGATTTACTAAGTTCTAAACTGAAGGGTATTCTTAAAATAAATGAGAATATCCCTAAGTACAGTCCAGAAGATAGATATTCTATCTCTGGTTTTGGTGCTCATAATAACAGAGATTGGGGTGATAAAGAGAAAGATGTAAACATGAACGAACAGACCTCTGACTTAGGTAGATTGTTAGTAGAAACCACTCCTATCTATACTTGGGGAAATAGTACTCCAATCGGAGATAAGAAAGTTAAGCTGGATGCTTTTAACTATATCATATCTAAGATTAAGAGTTTAACTAATTCTCCAGACGTTCATAATACAGCTTTGGTATTTGATGATATTTTCTTCATCAAGTATCCTCAATTCGAACATCTTCGTAGAACATTAGAAGGTAAGACTTTCTATACCTTACTTTCTACTCTTAAGGATAAGAGACCATTAGAGAATCTAAATGCTCTCTTTGAATTGATGTCAGATAATAACTTCTTCAATGATAACTATACATTGTTTAGAGGTTTCAAGAGTATTGAGAAGAATCTTATATATTCTCTTAGACAGGGAATATTCGGAGATAATCCTCATTCTCTATTTGGTATCTATAAGAGTAACATTCTGAATCATAACTACTATGGTGACATCTGTCAGTTAGTATCTACTGCTAGTCCATTAGATTTTATCCAATATAGAGTAAATGAAGATGGAGAAGTTGTAAGAGCTACATTGAGAGATAATCTTAATAGTCAGCTTAGAAGACAATTAGAAGAGAGAATTTCAGCCTCACTTAGTGTTATCGCACCTACAGTATATGATTTAAAGACTTCCAAATATAATCCAAGATATGAGGAAGATAAGATTGTAGGAAGAAATGGAGATATAAAGTCAATATTTGTATTCAGATTTAGAATACCAGAACTGAATTTAGATATCCAATTCAACCCAAAAGCTAAGAAATCCAATGCATTCTCTGTGTCTAGAGATGGTAAGCCTATCTCTACCTTTAATGGTAAGGAAGACTTTGATAAAGCACTTGGATTTATTAAGGATTTCTTGAGAGAGGACTTCACCCCAGATAGTCCATTAGTAGAGAATTATTTAGCACTAAAGACACAGAATAATAATATTCAGTATGATACTGCTTTAACTGATTTACTTCAGTTATCTACTAGTGTGTTCTTTAACTCTTATTTCTCCCATAAATTAGTCCCTAAGAATGTTAATCTTCAGGAATTTAGAAGGAGACAAGAAGAGGTATTTGGAATGGATAATCTTACTTCTATTAATAGAAGGTCTCCAGAAATTGGGTTAATCCTGCCAGATTATATTCCTATCATGGATGATATTACATCTGCTTATGGAATGACTACTGATGCTTATACCAGTGGTATCGTAAGGGATGGTAGTGGTAATAGTTTGTCTGGTGTAGCTATGTCTATGCTAGGTACTAGCTATAGAAGTCAGTGGGTTCAGCAATGTCTTAATGCTAACTCAGCTACTAATATGTTCTCTTTACTTAACAATCCATCTCTTCATAGAGGTATGGCTGTTTCAAGAGAATATAGAGGTGAGAGTGAGAGTAAGAAGCATATAGACTTCAATATGCCCGAAGCATTCTACACTGCTTTTGTTAGTAATTATCTATGTAACATCGCTGGTGATACTGATGCGGCTTTCTTACCTTCTGTTATTTCAGATAAGTCTCAGTTAATCCATGAGCTAATAAGCCTTAATCAGGTAAGTCAGCTTGGCGGTGTATATTCTAAGTTATCAAGAGATGAAGTTATAACTATCATCAATAAGGAGTTAGGAGACTGTTATTCAAAAGTAATGGATAATATCATTAACGAGTGGAATACATTAAACACTACGTTGGCTAGTTCTGATATATCCTTTGCTTTTAATGATGCAGTTCACTATCCTCTCCTAGCTAGTAAGAAGATACTTCCAGTATTTAATCCATTAACCAACTTTGCTGAGGTAAATGCAGTTTATGGAAATGATTCAAGGAAAGTACTTGAAGAAGTATTGAAAGTATATCAAAGTATTGCTGGAGATAGCTTAGAAATAAAGGATGAGTTATCATTTCAAGGAGGTAAAACATTATCGTTCAACAGAACATTAATATCTTTAACTAACAGATTTAATCCTAGCTATTTCACTTCTAGAGGTTTAAACCCAGAGACAGTGTTTGGTAAGCTAACTAATAGTGAGGATTTCTGGAAGATTAAAGAAACTGAAATGCTTACTGACTTGTTAGATAATGATTTCACCATTGAGACTACTGATGAAAGAGGTGAGCCTATAACGACTCGTGAGATTGCATACTTAGCAAAGAATACTACATGGGTAAAGCCTTCTACTAAGAGAGTAATTCTAGCCAAATATAAGAATTTTGGTAAGACATTTGATATAACTAAGTGGTCTGATTTATCATCTATCGGTGGTTACACTGAGAATGGTATAACATACAACTTCGGCTCTCCTGGATTCAGCCTATCTAAGTTCTTAGAGCTTAGAGGAGGAACTTTGGAGATTCATCCAGACTTAGCTAGGTTCAATGTATTAGATTATTTATTCTCTCAGGAGTATGTGCTATCTACTGTAGGTCTTCATGCTAACCATCCAGCTAAGAAGGCAACTTCTAACCCTAATGACCTTGTAGAGGAGGCAGCTAGATATATTGCTCAGCATAAGAGAAATGTATCTTATACAGCAGCTAAACAAGTAATGATGCAAGGTCTTATTGATGGTATTTTACCCGAATATAGGATTGCAGTTATTGAAGATGATGCTTCTCCAACTTACAATGCTATGGGTGACTACGATGAAAAGGGTGTTAAGCAATATGATGGTAGTACGTTTGTATCTCCCGAAACTATGTATCTGGAGAATAACTCTCTTGGTGGTGCAAGAGTAGGTGTTGATAAGAAGCCATTTATCCACTTCTATAAGGAAGGTACGGCTAGTGGTGGTATTATCAAGACTGCTGGATTTGCTCTTACTAACTTTACCATGAGTAATAGTGAGTTCTATCAAAGAATGGTAAAGAAGATGTGGAGTACTCCATGGACATCTCAGTATGGCTTACCATTTACTGGCAATGTCCTGGTAGATTTCATGGGTAATCAAATCGCATATGAGGATGTATATTACAAAGGTACTGATGGTAAGTTCTATATGATAAACAGTATTACCTATAACGGTGATGGAACTTATTCTCTAATAAAGTCTGAGGTAGAACCTGATGGAACTATCATAAGACAACTACCTATTGAAATTACTCCTAAGCCAGGGGAAGGACCAATGCAAACAGCAAGTGGTACAACCCTTTATCCAGTTAATACTAACTTCGGATTGTATCAAATGTTTGGAGGATGGCACTCTTATTCCAAAGTCCAAGTAGATGAAAACAATTTCGAATTACAACCTTCTGAAGTATCAGTTAGAAATGTAGTTGCTGCTGTTAATGGTGTAGGAACTAAACTATCGGAGAATGTATTATCTCAAGAAGATGTATATCAACCTCTGAAGAGAGCTTCTATCCAATATGTAGTAACTGCTGGAGCTATTAAGCAAGGTGCAGCTAATGTCAATCTAAAACATGCGTACTTTGATGATGAGCCATATCTAACGATGACGTTTAAGACTAATGATATTGGTATTCAACTTGATGCTGAACATTCTGCTGATGAATCTACTCTATCAATTATGACTCAGGTAGTTAATGCCCTATCTTCTAGAGGATATACTACTGACCAGGCTGGAGAGGTTTATGAAGCGATGTTTGCATTGACCGAGGCTGGTATCAATGACTATATTGAAGGTTTCAGAAAGTATATTGGTACTGGAGATGCTTCTAAGTTTAAAAATGCCATTGTTTCTACGATAGTAAAATCTATCCAAAATAGTACAAGCAGGGATGGTAATCTTATGCAAGCTATTATGGATGATTTGATAACAGCTACTAAGACTGGTAAATTATTAACATATGAGAATACTGAGGGCATTGTTCCCTATAGTGACCCAAGTATGTTTAACAGTCTTTGTTCAGCTATGTCCTCTACGCTTACTAAGGTTGCGGTTAGATTAAAGTTTAACGGTAACTTAGCAGTATTGAATCCATCTCACAAGATTTGGAAGTTATATGGTGATAGGATGTATGATTCGTTTAATAATAGCGAAGAAATTCAGAATCTGCAAAAGCTGTATGATTCTAAACCTATTACTAACATTTCTGAGATAAGATTGGGTAGATACTATAACGTAACCGTAGATGGTACTACAACGCCGAGGTTTATTGAAACCCCTCTGCAATATTGGGCACTAAAGGACGAGTTAGCTGGTAAGGAATATTCTATTGTAGAGAACATCACAGCTGGTAGAGATTTAGCATCCTATAACTTTACATTTAAGGATATGGATGGAAATCTCTATAACATGTGGGATTTGGACGTAATTAGGGATTTATATACTAATATCCAAGACAAGAAGGTACTTAGAAGAAGACTTCAAGATAGTCTAGCTGCTGTAAGTACTGGTAAACTTAATACAGTTATTGTTAATGGTAGGGCAGTACAGGTTGATAAATCCTCATTAGATGCTCAGCCTTATGAGCTTATAATGCCTAAAATCTATGCAAGTAGATTTGGATTAAAGAGAGGTGATAGCCTAAGTACCATTAAGAATGACGATACATTCTTCTTAAAGAGAATGTTAGCTAATTGGGAAAGCAAAGTTAGTGACTCTGATTTTGATATTGAGCTGAAGAGACTAGATGGAAAGCATGTCTATCTGGTAGATAAGAGATTCTATAAGGATACTAATCTGACTCCTGTTGAGATTGAAACAAGATGGGATGGAAACAAACTGTATAGAGTTAATCATTCAGGTGATAAACTATATAGATTGTCAGACGAATCTGATATGGTATTCTCCGACGCTAATGGAAATGAGATAATTGTGACAAACAATACTCAGTTCTATATTGATTCGTTCAATTATCATACTATTAGAGTATCTGACAGTACTGCTAAAAGTGAGAAAGTCAGAGAGATAATTCAACCTATACTTAGTTCTAATGTAAAGGTTGCTAAGAGATTCTCTAAGTACTTAAGAAAGAATGACCCTACTGACATTATTACTTATACCAATAAGCTGTATAAGGAAAGTATCGAGAAGTTAAGACTAAATCCTAGAGCCAAGATTGATGACCCAAATATAGATGCAATCAGAGATTCTGCTTCTGAAATCTATACATCATTTATTAAGTCTCTAGATGTTTTAGCAGCTCGTATTCCTGCTCAATCCATGCAGTCCTTTATGCCGATGAGAGTTGTTGGTTTTGACGAAACTGATACAAACTCAGCTTATGTTAATTACTTCCAATTCTGGTTACAAGGTTCTGACTTGGATATTGATAAAGTATCGTTGTTAGGTTATTCATTTGACAAAACTGGTAAGTATGTCGGATGGAGTCCCTATTTCAACTTACATTCTTCTGATACATTGAAGGAATCTGAGAACTTGCCATTCCCAACTAATAAAAAACTAGAGTTAGTTGAAACTGACGATAAGTCATTGACTAACTGGGGTAGTAGTTTTGTAGGGTCTCAGAAATTATTTAACTTTAATGGTTTAGAAGTGATATTCCTACCTGATTATGATTTGGATAATTCACTTGGTTCTCTCCAAGCCCTATCAAGTTTCCTTAGAATGGTTAAAGCCAATGATGGTAAATTATATGTTCCCAAAGGCTCTAAGCTACCATTCAGCAAGATTAAGGAGATTGTTGATAGACATAACTTATATGTAAGAAATTCTCACGACCCAGAGAATATGATAAAGAACTTTATCTCTTCTTATATGTTTAAGATTAGTAATAACCCCATTAACTTAATGCAGTCAATGTCATCTATTGATGATTCTGTAGCTGAGTTGAAGGATATTGCTAACCACTCAACAGAGGGTATGAGAAACTTACAGTTTACTCCAGGTAATGTGGTAAACAAATATGAGTCTATGTATGACTTCCAGTCAGGTAAGAAGAATGTAGGTATAGTTGCATCTGCTATTAAAGTATATGATGGACTAACTCAGTATTATAATACAGTATTAAGGAGTAGAGATAACATTAAGCAAACAGAGCTTCTGTTTAACAGAAATATCTGTGGTAAGAAGTTCCAGCTATTAGCTAATGCTTATACCGATACCCCAGAATCTATAGCTAATCCAGAGGTTCTAAATGCTTTGGGTAATGTAGATAACGATACAGATGCTAAGTTGGTATTCTCAGCATTAATGACAGCAGCAACTGATAATGCTAAAGACCCGATATTGGCTAAGATTAATGCTGGTCCTAACATGATGGGACTATATACCTACGGTACTGCTATCGGTATTCCTCTAAGAGATTTAGCTGGAGCTATGATGTCTCCTACTGCTCGTATCCTATCTAGATTGATGGATTCTAATATATTTAATGGTAAGGCAGGTATGTCAATTACTTCTGCTATTAAGTATATCGAAGAAGGTCCATCTATAGCTGGATTAGACACTGAGTTTGTTACAGCTCTTAAAGAGGAATTTGGGGTTGGTGCCGATGCTTCCGAATTTGTTATAGGCAAGATATTATCATATAGATTGTCTGATATAGCAAAGGGACATGATTTAATCAATAATCTAAGGAAGAAAGTAAGAAACATTGACCCAAGAGTTAATAAAACTCCACTGTATAAGTTCCTTGAGGAGCTTTCTGATTACATAAGGTTTGTATCTGTAGTACATAATGATGTAATTACTAACTCTGACGGAGTGCAGTATAGGGCTATTGACTCAATTAAACAATTAGTACAAGGCGCATCTGAGATGGGTAGATTGAGAGGTATCTATGCTCTTAATCAAGGTCTCCCAAATAAGGTAGAGGATAAGTTCAAGTTTATTGATAAATTTGAGAGTATCTTCGAGGATAGAATCAGAGAGATAACATCAGAAGAGATGGAAACAACTGTTACTATGGATGGTATGGTTATGAAGTTATCTGATATAGTAAATAAGTTGAAAAATGTTATTAATAACGAATCTAATCCTTATAGAATATCTTTCAGAAGATTTATGTCCGATGAGGAATACAGAAACACTTTAATCTCCTTATATGGTGGATTGAAACATTCATTTAATGTATTAGATGCTGCTTGGTCTGTACCTCATTATAGAGGTTACTTGGAATCATTCCATATGGATATGGAAGGTAACTATATGATTATGTCCAAGTATAGAATGATGAAGGACTTAGGTCCGAGAATCATCAAGAGCGGTGGTTATTTTAATGCAACGAAGAGAGCCAATGTTTATAAGAGACTACAGTCATTCTGTGATATGACTCTTAGAAACACTTGGATGAAAACTTCTGCTAAAACAATCACAATACCAGCTGGAGTTACCATTATGAATAATATTGGTAATAGGTTTGTTACACAAGGTGATACTCCAATCCTATTAGGAACTAGATGGGGTAATGAATCATTTAAAATGTGGATGGATTCTGTAGTAATACCTGAGCTGAAGATGTCTGAAGCTAATGAGTTCATCCAATCACTGAGTCCAATTAGATTAAGTAGAACATTAACTGGTAATGCCGCTTTCGTGTATTCACTTCCAACTAATATGTTGCCAAGGTCTACATCTGAAAGAGAAATCCTTAATAGGTATAAGAGAGCCTTCAATCATTACAGAGTGTTCCAACCTATCATGGTTATCCATTAACAGATTTATTCTTCTATTATAATCTAATAAACTTTAATGGAGCTACTACCCAAAACTCATTGAGTACTATCTTTGAGGATATTGTAAGGACTAAGGCCTCTCCTCTGATAGAAGAGTTCCATGAGTTTACTTCTTTACTGGATTCAAACTCTCGTCTTATAGAAGGGGTAGATTATCTATTTGATGAGGCTGCTAAATGGTGTGCCCCAACTGAGGATACCAATTTCTCTAAGGGTTACTATGTCAGAGATTATAATATTGATGATATGAGGTATCACTTGTTCATAAGAAAATCTGCTATAAATGGGTCAGAAGAAGAGGAGATGTACAATCAAGAAATGGAGAACAGTTTTAGCGATATGCCAGATGAAACCAACGAAAGTGGAGGAGGTAGAAGATTTGGACCAAATCTAGTCGATTATAACATTGCTCCAGAAAGTAATGATTATACTAATCCTTGGGATACTGCTGACATCAACAATGAGTTTAAGTATAGAATTGACTCCAATACAGTAATAAACCTTAATGTAGACAAGAAACTTGAATCTATTGTCTATAAAGGTAACACCTATAATAGAAATAGATTAGTAGAGTTGGTTAAATCCTTAGGTGGTTCTGAATCTGATTTAGATATACCTTATGTAACAAGAGTGGTTGATGGGATAAGTGTTGTTACAGTTGATGGAACACTCTTCTCCAGCATTGTCACTCAATTATTAGACAATCCTTGTTAAAAATGGCAGTATGTCTTAATAAAAGTTCAGTAGAGTACCAGACCTTGTTAAAGAGGTCTGGACTCTCTGAATTTAAATTTAATGCTTTCGCATCTATGTTCATGGGTAAGTATGGAAGATACCCAGAGTTAGATGAAATTCCTGGAGCTGATTCTAAACCTTATCTTAATAAGGTGTTGTCAGTTAAAACTATAGATGATACAAACTTTGTAAAGAACGATAAGATATTATCTCAAACTGGCTCTTCTAATGTTAAGGAAGCCAATGTAAAAATAAACAACTCTTATAGAGATTTGGAGGTTAAACTAACACCTTCAAATGACACTGTATCAACGATACAAATTAGGAAAAGACCAAATAGATGGGACAATATATATAAAGGAGGAGTTCTTATTGACGATGGGATTACTCCTACCAGAAACCTCTGTGTGTTCAATAATATACTAGAAAAACTAGCTAACCTTTATGGTATAAACTTTATAGGGATAACAAATGCAGAACTAGCCTCAGATAAATGGAAGGGTTTAGTAGACGATGCTAAAACAACTAATGCTTTTATCTATAATGGAGACATCTACATTAACTTAGACAACTCCAGTATAGAAGCTCCGTTGCATGAGATGCTTCATCTATTTTTAGGTTCTGTAAGATATAGTGACCCACAATTATATTTCTCTTTGGCTGAACTAATGAATAAACTACCCAATAGGGATGTTCTAGCCAGCTATTATAGGGATAGAACTAACTCAGATATTAACGAAGAATTACTAGTGTCTGAGTTTTCAAAATATCTAACAGGTCAGAAGAGTGCTGTAGAAAATCTTCCTGTACCTGTTCTGCAGAAGGTATTTTATAATATGAATAGAGTATTAGATAGTGTTTTATTTGGACAACAAAGTGTAACCACTTTTAGTACTATGGAATTATTTGATAAATCCCTTCTAAAACTTTCAGAATATTTAGGTTCGACCCTAACCAATAACCAGTATTCAGGTACTCTAAATGTTAAATCAGCTGAAGTTCACAGAATACTGGCTAATGTTAAGTCAGATTTGATGAAGAGTAATGATTTAAAAGAGTTCTGTGGATAATGGGATGTATATACGATTATAAAGGACGTGTATTCCAAACGGAGTTAGAATTGGATGATTTCCTTCTGGAGAGAAGGCATCTTGTGTCTAAGTATGGTGATATTGTATTTAGTAAGACTAATCGAGCCATACAAACCTATGACACAATAATGAAATTTAACCTAGATACAGAAGCCTTAAAAGCCAGTAAAACAATATCTGAGAAAGAGGATGGAAAGAATGATATAGAGAACGTCGATGTCTCAGGTAAAGGTTATATTGGTGTAAACAAATTCTTACAGGGATTAAGGAACATAAATGGTGATTTGCTATTCCCTGAATTTATATCAGAGAACTATTGGAAAACTGTAAAGCCAAGGTGGGCTGGAGGTAAGTTTGATGCTGAGGAAGCTGAAGCAATATTCGGTGAAGGCATGGAAACTAAACCCATAGTTAGTGATGAAGAATTTGAAATGGCTAAAGATATTATAGAAAAGAAGTGGAAGACTCAAGGTAAGATAGGTACTGAGCTACACAAGGTTATGCAAAAGTACTTCAGTGAATCAAAGAGTGGAAGAAACATTAGAGAGTCTGATGATAACTTTCTAATTAATACCTACTTCCCATCAGTTATTGATACTAACCTAGTACCACCTAACGTAATAGCTCAAACAGTAAAATACTGTAGGGATTTAGAGAAATCTCTAAAGAGAGAGCTTGGAGAGGATTTAATATTCCTTCCTGAGTTGGCAGTATCTGGTATGACCCAACAATTAGATGAGGAAGGAAATGCCAAAACCATGATAGGTGTTATAGACTTACTTGTAATTGATAAGAATGGAAATGTTCATATTATAGATTACAAAACTTCTCCTAGACCTTATTATGGAACCTCGTCTGAACCTGGTTATGATTCAGCAAAGATTTTAACCTTTAAATATCAGCTAGCAGTTTATGAAAGATTGCTAAAGAAGTATGGAATCAATACTAGTGCATCTAAACTATTTATAGCACCTATCAAGCTCGTAGATTTTAAGAAAGAAGGTGATGATTGGGTATATAGTGGTATTCAGGAGTATTCGGGTCATGTTGAAGACTTAACCCAAGATATTAAGACTAATATTAACATCCAAGAGAATGTAGATGAATTTCTTCCTGCACCTTTTGTTACTAAAGCTGATACTGAGAACCTATTACAGATGGTTACTAGTATAATGGCTAAATGGTTTCCTAAATATAACAACTCACCAGAGGAAATTACAGATGATATGGTATCTGGCCTTCTAAAGGAAGCTGGTGCAGACAAGCCAAATGAGGAAACTGGAAAGTGGGCATATTCTCCTAAATATGGAAGATGGAAAATATCTACAGATTCTTATGAGGAATTGTTTACTAAGGTTAAAAGAAAATTAGTAAGTATTGCCAACAACAAAATAAATATTACTCAAACCATAAAGAATGGATTGAAAGAAGCTATAGAGGATGAGAATCCTTATTATGAGTTTACTAAAGAGTCTATGCCAGAAGACCCGAAGGGGGTTACTGGATGGTTTAGGAGTAGAATGGCTAGATATTGTAATAGAAACTGGGAAGTAGTAGAATGTGAACCAGCTGAATATCTCGGATGTATTCTAGTTAGAAATAAGGAATCTAATCAAATAGACGTTATAAAAATTACTACATGTATACCTGATAGAAGACTTGAATTAGTAAAAGGTAGGCATAAGCTAACTTCAGTATTTGAGGATGATAGAACAGCTATGAAGAAACCAAACAGTCTTATGGCTGAAAATCTTACTGGCAATGTTGAGTTAATGGAAGCAATGCTAGTACTAAATAATATCTCTCAACTATTCGAAGAAAATGCTATAGTCGGAGAAGTGGCAGTTTACAATCCTTTATTTGGAGGTAAGGGTCTTTCTATGCCAAACGAGCAACTTCTATACTGCTTTAATGAATTGGATAATTTCCAATCAGTTGGGGAGAATAAATTCAAATCTGGCAAGATAAAGCTGGGTAAGCACTATGATATATTCTATAAGAAATTTAAGGAAATAATTAGTAGAATGCCTAGTGATAAGAACATAAAAGGAAAGTTCAATAGATTTGTTGAATCTGTTAGTGCTCTAGATGCTCTATATAATAAGCCAATAGAACTAAGAGCAGAGTTGTTAAAACTGAGGGACGATTTCAGAGAGGCATTCCCTAGTGTTAATAATCTTTCCAAGTACAATTCTATAGACGCCCCAGAAATAGAGTTATTCAGAATGTTAGAGTATGCTATAGGAGAATTGGATGGTATAGACTTTACACAGATAGTAAAAGATGGTAGTAATTCAATAGCCAATATACTTAGTAACCTTAGACTAGATAACCCAGGTAACCTTAATAATTCTATGCTGAATAGACTAACCTCCCTGGTAACTACTGCATATCAAAACGTAAGGGATACAAACATCAGGTATCTAGGAGACATAAGGACACTAGTAAACAACCTAAAATCAGAGCAAGGTTTCTCTTATATAAAGGAACGTACTCTAGGAAATCAAACAAATCTGTATAGGGATATGTTAATCTTCTCTGATGAAGGTGATATTCTCCTTAAAAACCCAGACGACCCAACAGCTGGTTTATCTAATGCTCAGAGGGATTTCTTGAGATTCTTCCTAAACACTGTTAATCATAACAGATATAAGGGAGTAACTGAGGAAGAATTAGAAGAGTGGAGAGTGTCTGGTGATGATAGATATTATAGATTACCATTAACATCTGGTAATTTCTCGTCTATAGCATCACATAAGGGTCTACTAGCCGCTGTAAAGGACAAATTCCAAGACTTAAATCCTAAGAGAATAAAATCTAGGATAATGGCTAAAGTAGAAGGATTCTTAGACCCAGAGGACGAGAAGTATAAGTCAGCATCGGCGGGAGAGTTATGGGAAATGACTAACACATTCGATGCAGGAGAAAGGGAGGATATAAGAAGGAAAATAATAGAAGATAAGGGAACTGAGTTCTTCGAATATAATCTAGAAACTCTACTATTGAAGCACATAACTGCCTATTCAATGAAGGAGAACCTGGACTCTGTATTCCCTACGCTTCAAGCTATTGCCGTTCATATTAGTAATTCAGGAATGACTCAAAATACTGAATATACTGAAGAAATGGAATATCTACTTGACTATATAAAGAATAAAATATTCAATATTTCTCTAGTAGATGATAACTATAAGGAGGTTCATGCTATAGCTCAGAACCTAATGAGTGCAGCCTCTAAACTTGCTTTGGCATTTAATCCACACCAGTATTATCAGATGATTGATGGATTGTGGAAGGACATATCACTAGTAATAAGAAAGCCAGACGGCTCCACATCATTCACTAAGGAAAACATGAAGAACTCCTTTAAGTTTGTTGCCAAAGATATGCTTCATTTTGGTAATAAATCAACCCTATGTGAATGGATAAACATGCTGTATGGTATAAATGATATGGATATGAATACCTACGCAGACAAGATAAAATCTGACCAAGTAGGTATATGGAATTTCTGGTCATTGGCATTTAGATGTGCTTCTAGACCTGACTTTTATAACAGAATGGCTATCTTTGGAGCACAGATGAGAGGTGATGGATGTTGGGATGCACACTCTGTTGTAAATGGTAAGTTAGTATATGACTGGAAAAAGGATAAGAGGTTTGAAGCCTATGCTAATGGAAGAACAACTGACCCAAAATATAAAGAGCAAGAATCTCTATATTATGCTATGGCTCAGCAAATGGTTAAAGAGCATACTAGAAATGCAGATGGTTCAGTATTTAAAATAGGAGATGCTTTACCAAAAGCATATACAGTTCAACAAGCTGAGGGTCACAAAGCATTAGCTGATTCTATTTATGGATACTACGCACATGAAAAGAAGGCTCTAATCCAAAGTAGTTTCTTGGGAAGCCTATTGATGCAGATGAATACATTCTGGTCATCAAAGAAGAATCAATTCTTGGCTCCTGAAGGTATAAAGCTACAAGGAAGATATGTGCAACTGGAAAGAGATGGTAAGAAGTGGTATCACAAACTGGATGAAAACGGAAACATAACTCAAGAACCTACAGATGAAGATACAGGATTCCCATTCTATGTATGGGAAGGAAGATGGGAGGAAGGAATCTTCTTTACATGTGGTCATGTAATAAAAGGACTATATCAAAAAGGTATAAAAGAAGGTAATATAAGAGAAGGTATTAACTTTGTGGTTAATGATATATGGAACAATGATGACCCACAACTTAGAAGACTTTATAGGTCTAACTTGGGACAGCTTCTATATGACCTTCTAATGTTACTATTCGTTGGAGGTTTAGGAGTAGGTGCTCTATCACAGTTTGTTAAGGATGATATAAAAGAAAGAGGTAATGATACGGCTACGGATGCTTTAGTGAATACTGGAATGAATATGAGTGTTAGGATGCTAAAGGCATCAACTGATGATTTTAATTTCATAAACTCTATATTCCTAAACAGAGGTATGAACTGGACACCATTCGCTTTACAAACCCTAAATAGAACTGTAAATACTTTTTCTAATGTTGTATCTGGAGATAAATCATTATATGATGGTCTGATAAATTCTGTTGCGGCTACTAGGTCTACTAAGCCATTCTGGGATTATATCGACCCAACTAAGGAGGAATAATGTTAATAGGTTTAAGTGCAAAGAAGCAATGTGGTAAGAATACTGTATGCACTATAATCAAGGCTATTGACTTGTATTATAACTGTGACTCTATTCATACCAAAGGGACTCTAAAAGAGTTTGTGTTAGAATGTTTAAATGATGATAGATTGGGGAAGATAGCTGCCTTTAGAAACATCGAATCTTTATGGCAGGAAAGGTCATTTGCTTGTAATCTCAGAAGGAGTTTATATGCTATCACTGGTGATAACAGAATATTTGCCCAGGATGAAAAAACCAAAGAAGAGGAAACTACAATAAAAAAGCCTGAAGGTGGTTATTACACAATCAGGCAGCTTCTTCAAAAATTTGGCACAGAAGTGGGCAGAAATATATCTCCCGACATTTGGGTTGATAGCTTATTAGGAGAGTATGATAAGGCTAAATCAGGCGATTTGAAGGAGGATTGGATAATCACCGATGTACGGTTCCAGAATGAGGCAAATGCTGTCAGAGAGGCTGGAGGAATACTATTAAGGCTCAATAGAAATACTGGCTTTAATGACCAACATTCCTCTGAAACAGCACTTGATAACTATAAAAACTTTGATTTAATAATAGATAATAATGGAACTTTAGATGAACTAATTGATAAAGTATATAACTTTATGAAAGAGTTCAAGCTTATATAATAATAAAGGGCAATATCGGTAAGGTAACTTAAAGTTATCATACTGGTATTGCCCTTATTTTTTTTTATTTTATTAAGTGACTAATATTATCTACCAACTGATTAAAGTCTTTAATTTTATAATTGTATTTAAGTCTAAATAATCTACAATTATTATTTCTACACTTTTCTTCTTTTAACTTATCTAACTCTTTAGTTCTTTCAAACTTAATCTCTCCGCCGAATTTTTCTATAGGTGTATAATGCTGTTGTCCATCATATTCTACGGCTATATTAAAATCTAGAAAATAAATATCAAATCGTTGAGGATATAGCCACTCCGTAGAAGTCTCATATAAGATATTTACATCTGGAAATGCCTCTTTGAGCTTATTATATAGCTCAGTCTGCCCTTTGTTTGTACATTTGCTACATCCACTTCCATGTAAATGACTATCAGGTCTTTGCCAAAATTCGCCATGAATAGGGCATATAATACATACTGAGGTTTCTTTATTTACGTAATTAACCTTAGAGTAATCATATTTATCCCCATGAACTTTTATAGCATCCTTAATAAATTGCTCAGTAGACTTTTTATATCTATCATGCTTTAGCTCATTGTTACACTTAGGACATCCAGATTTACCATTAATAAAGTTATTTGGTATTGGATAAAATCTTCCATGCTTGGGGCAGATAATAGTTACTGGAGTTTTATTATCAATATATTCTACTTCTGAATAATCATATTTAGCTCTATATATCTCTTTTACTTTTTTTATCCATTCTTCAGTAGTTGGTTTATATTTCTTAGAGCATTTCGAACATCCATAACCTTTTAAATGGTCTCCTGGAGCTTGAAAGAAACTTCCATGAATAGGACATACTATTTCCACCAATTCTTTATTAGTTTTGTATTCCACCCTAGAATAATCATATTTGCCATTATGTATCTTTTTAGCTTTATCTATGAATAATTCTTGTCTATTTATCCTATTACATTTTGGACAACCATCTTTTAATCCTCTTAATAGAGAACTAGCTTTTACAGGAAAAGCCCCATGAATTTTACATTTTGGATATACTACATCTTTATTATTCTTGTATACTATCTTAGTGCAATCTAAAGTTGGGTTATTTTCTTTGCATTTTTGTAAAAATTCTTGTTGTGTAAGTTTCTTTGCCATATCAATTAATTTAATACTGCAAAGATATTAAAGTATTTATTCTCCTCCAAATAAATGTAACATTATTAGAGGAGAATAAATATTTATTTGTTTTTTAATTCTACATACTCTGGTTCTCTTTCATCTTGTTGCTTTATAGCCATAAACATATATTTTCCGAGAGATTTACAACATCTTTCATACTTCTCATTATCTTTTTTATACTTGAATGCTTTCTTAGCTTTCCTTATTAGTACTTTCGTTTGCTTTCTACTAAATATTCTTTCACCGCCTTTTAATTCCATCTGGGTAGAACCATCAGGGGCAATTACTTTCATAGTAGGCAATTCTTCATCTTCCTCTATATCTAATTCATCTCCCTCTTTTATTCCAGAATTTTGATTAACTTCTAAGACAAATTTAACATTATCTTCTTCTGCCATAATAGTAGATTCAGGTTTTCCCTTATATATAGATATAACCTCCATATCTTCATCTATAAAAATTATATCTAAAGGGATTTTTGTATCTTTCATCCAAAAAGCAACAGTTTGTGGTTCATCAAAGAAGAATAACATTCCTTCATCTTCTTTTAATTCTGTAACTCCCTATAAACCTTTGATTCTTTCTTCTTCAGTCCTAGCACAAGTTACGTTATATTCTTTGTTACCTATTTCAATTTTCATTATTCAATTTTGTTTAATAATCCTGTATTATCAACTGTATTTTCTAAAATCTCATGTACTAATAATTTTCCTGCTTCAATAGCAGCTTCATCTGAACCATCTTCCATTAATTTTTCTAACTATTTAGTAACATCAAGATTAAAAATAATTTCTTCTCTTTCAACCTCAGCATGTTGGGTAATATCTCCTCCAGTACTTTCAGTAATTACAGGAATACCTTTTGCTGTAACATCTTCAAACTTTTCATCAACATTTTCTAAATGATGTTTATTTTTATGTAAAGCTCCATCAGGAATTACATTAACAGTACCTCCATTTTTGAATCCTGCAACTTCCTCTGCTTTAACCTTTTCTTGAATTTTCTATACCTTACTCTTTTTGTCCTTAGATAATTTTACTACCTTCTAAGCAAAATCTCTATCTAATTTAAGTCCTTCTTTAGCAGCATGAATCTTATTCCAATTTACCCCATTTAAGTCCATCTAATTTCTTAATCCAATAGTCTGAGAGTTATTTGAAGATAAAAAAGCATCCTAGGCTTCATTATTAATTCCTTGTATTACTCCTTGTTGTCTTGTAGCTTCAGCTATTTGTCTGTTTGCAGCCCTTCTCTCTCTTCTACTAAATGCTCCATACTTCTTACCAGACTTTGTCATAGCATCATCCACTTTAGCTAAAGAGCCTCCATAAGAAGAACCCTACTATTCCCATGTGGTATTATCTTTATACATAGTATCAGCTTTCTTACCAAAAGCACTATTAATAATACCTATACCAGTAAGATTTCCCAGGGTAGAACTAAATATAGCATCCTTAGTAGTCATCCCATCGGTTCCTCCAGTAATAGCATTTATACCATCACTAGCAAGTCCTCCTAATTTAAACGCCATTCCAACTACAGGATTTATACCCATTGCAACATCACCAATCATATCATAGCCTGTGTCAAACGCTTTAGTCCAATTCCCCTTTTTACCGCTATATGCTTTATTTTCAGGCATAAATGTTCTTAGCCCATCTGCTACAGCTCCTATAACTTGTGCAGTACCTCCAATATTTTCCTTACTAAATAATCCTTTACCTTTTGTAAACTTCTTACCAGTACCAATAATAGATGAAGTAATCCCAGAAAGGTTCTTCAATGTATTTTCAGTAGTTGTATCATATTGTATTTTATTTTTTAAAATTTCATCATTTTGTAAAGGGCCTTTTAAAATTTCATTAGAAAACTAATTACCGAGACTATTAAAATTTCTGTTTGTTATCTAATTATATAAATCTGTCCCTGAATTATAGGTAGGTGTATAAGTGGGGGAAGTTAATCCTCCCCCATAATAATGTTTCTAAATTAATTTATGCATAACTTATTGTATATATTGTTTTTAATGCAGTAATGATTGCTAAATCTTCTCCTGAATACCTAACTCTAATTTTAATGTATTTATCCCTTAATTTAGTTTCCTTTCTTCCAGTATTCCAAATTGAATCATCTATATCTTCTTCAGTATAACCTTTTTCTACTAAATTCTCTGGTATGTCTATATTATCTTTATCTAATATTATCTCAGTAGGAGAATTTTTGATAGTTAAGGGTATTTTTTCCTCTTCTTTATAAACATTCCAATCTTGCTCATTTTTCTAAACAAAGATAATAGGATTTATTTGAATATCCCAACAATCTTCCTAATAATTCATATTTCCCCTTATTCTTCCACATTTTTTAATATCTGCGGCTTTTGCATGAGTCCAAATTTTATATTCACCTAAGAGTTCATCATATACAATCTCAGAGCCAGTAAGGTTAGTATAATCCTTATTAGGAGCTGTTTTCAGTTTATAATAATCTTCTATTTCGTTTATTGTATCTATTCTAGAATAGTATAATGGAAATAGAGTAGATTTATCATTATATATAGTAGTTGTTCCTTTCTTTCTCTATTCTGGCTCTAATTCAAGAAATCTTGAATCATAACTAATATCTGAACCATTATAGTTATATAAATCTTTCACGGCTTCCTATCTAATAAACATATTCTTTTTATCCTCAGCAAAATCATAAGCTTCTCCCACAATCTCATAATGGAATGATTCAGGTTCAGCTTTATTGGAGATAATTTTTAAGTTATTAAATATTTTATGAAATTGAGGATTATCAACTACTACAAATTCAAATTCAAATGGGTGCTATTTACTATACCAAAAACAAGGTTTTATCTTATCCTTTATATCTATTATTCCTGATTGCCCATGTTTCCAGAAATCTGTAGTAAGTTGTTCTAAATATTCAGATTTAGTTAAGTAAATCTGAGACTAAAACAATCCAGCATTATAAGACACATAGTCTTTCCATCCCCCTATATATTCACTAATATCTGCTGGAATATCTTCTGACTTATAACTAATTTTGATACTACATTCAATATTTAATTGAATTACTTTATCTTTCCACTCAAAGTCTTCTTTCAATATTAATTTGTTATCTTGAATATCAAAATGGGTGTAATATTTATAAGAGTCTCTGCAAAGTTTAAATTCTTTAGTTAAAAACAATCCTGTTTTATCTGTATTAGGCAGTGGACGATTTACAATATCTAAAGTTGTATAAGTATTAGTATCTGTAGTCCACTTATCTACTTGTACTTCTTTCACCACAATACCATCAGCAGTTGTAGATTTAGATGAACAAGTACCTAACTTACTAATCTACTTAGAAGTATTTCTATCAAAACTAAAGTAGATATTATCAATGTTAGCAGAATAAGAAGGAACCCATGAATAGAATGTTGTAAATCTCTGAGTTAACTCATTGTAACAGATATTCCAAACTTTCTCTTCAAATCCATATAAATTATCGTAGAAAGTAAACATAATATCTTGCTTATAGGCATTATAGTGAGTTTTAACATTTCTAATTCCAATTATTGGAGTCAATTCTCGTTCAGATAATGAAATATTGTCATTAAGGAATTTCTAGATTTTAAAATCTGAAATTATTTCAAATACTTGTCCATTTGTCCTCCAAATCTTCTTTCCTACTGTATCCACTCCATAGATGTAATATGGAGTTTTTAAGACACTTTCTGCCCACTATGAACCATACATATCCGACAACATTTTTGGATTCTCTGGGAGCACGTTAGAAGTGTTAATGAACACATTTCCGCCTGCTCCTTCTCCAGATTGAACTCTTTCGTTTACAGGAATCAAAGCAACACCATGTTCAAAAACACAGATTATATTACCATATAATTCAACTAGCTTTATAATACTACCGAAAGTTCTAGGATAATCTCTATAATTCTAAAACTAGAATACCCTAAATCCGTTCTTAAATGCATCAGTTATTGCTATATCAGAATAAACAATTCTTGTATCAAAATTGTTTTTAATATAAGGAACTTCAGGTAAAGTAAATTGTACTTTTTCCCCAACAGTAGCACTATAACCTTTATTTAAGACATAAGAATTTGGTATTTTTGTATTACCATCTGTAGAAATACTCTACAAAGGATAAAACCCTCTTTTCAATCCAGTCAAACCTTCTTCACTAGGATAGCTTGGGTCTAGAGAACGAATAGATAAATTATAGTTACTTCTAACTTTAAAAGTTATCCAAGAACCTAACTAAATTGCGTTTACATCCCCTCTATTTATCTCGTTAAGTTTTTCCTACTCAGTGTAATAATCGAAGTGGTCTTTCCAAGTATTCGTATCTACAATTTCATCATTTGTAGGGGCACTAGGGTCTTGGAAATTTCTATTTAATCTATGTGTAAAATTACATAGATAGCAATCGCCTCTGTAGAAGGTACTTATATATCCATATCCAAATGTTTCAGAAGGAGTAGTACCACTCCACTCAGATTGCAAATCAGTTAAAGTAAATCTGTCTCCTATTGCATAGTAAGCAGAATAGTCCTAATATCTGATATTGAAATAAGATTCAATCTTATTACTATCATATCCAGGTATATAGATATTTATTATCTTACTACTTTCGACATCTCCATATATTCCTAAGTATGGATAATAAGAACCTCTTACTAGGTTAGTTGCATTATTATTTTTTTCGTCTTGTTTTATAAATCTAAATTTATAAGCTTCCTCAGCTTCTCCAGCTCTACCTCTAAATTTAGCGTCCTTTATTGTAACAACAGGTGTATTATCATTAACAGTAATTATCTTAACAGTAGTCTAATTAGTAGCATCATAAGTTCCCTCATAAGGTAATTGATAAATTCTACTATTATAACTACTAGTTACTAATCCAGTCTAAGCATTCTCATCTGCATTTCGGATAGGTATATCTCCCCCAGTAAATATTTGATTATAATATGCTGGGTCAACCTCAAATTCTGGACATATAGCTGCTTTTTGATTATTTACAGGAATAGTATTATAAGTATATAATCTTGATTCATAATCATGCACTAATTCTCTATTATCATTAAGAAATCTTTCTATATACCCTTTACCATTATATTCTATAACAGGCAAATCTGCGTTACTATCCATAGGCATAGTAAAGGCTTGACATAGTATAGTAGGCATTCTCTTCTATCTTACTAAAAAGAATCCTATAACTTTTAAAGACTATAAATATGTAACAACTTCATTAGGAATGAAGACTCCTATCCCATAAATAGAGTTAGTACTTTCGGTGTCATTAATTCTAATAACTCCTTTTATATTTTCTATATTACCTGTATTATTTATTTGATATGTAGATTCACTATATTGAATTTTCTATCGCTATCCTGATTCTTTATTATAAACAGCATAGTTATCAAATGAATATTCTGTTATATGCTCTAAATCAGGGATTCCATTCTTTCCTCTGATGTTATATACAGCGGATAGAGACCCATCTGCCATTATATATACTATACCTAATCTATATATCTCCTAATTCCAGTAACCTACATAATTATAAATATTTTCGGAGTTATAATATTCATATAATCCAGAAGCATCAAAGTATTCATTATCCACTTTACCAATGAGGGACTCTGATTTAGTAGCAACTTTATAAGGAAGTATTCTCAAAGATAAGTCCGTTAAATCCTCATAATATTGATTTGGCTTATTAATGTTTCCGATAAAAAGTCTGTTCTAACATACTGTCTGAGCCTATACTTTATCAGCTAAGAAAAATTGAACATTTATATCTGAAATAGGAATATCAGTAGTATCTTCATCTCCTGTAATAAGTACAGAACAGCTATTATTCTAAACTAAGAATTTTTGATTTATTCTGTGTGCAGTAGTTA